>TARA_R110002096_G_scaffold433887_5_pt1 | contig 163201 bp, 139 predicted proteins | sample TARA_R110002096 | Tara Oceans TARA_R110002096 (sample SAMEA4397295) | marine metagenome | biome: Polar Biome; feature: [DCM] deep chlorophyll maximum layer (ENVO:01000326); material: water (ENVO:00002006), including particulate matter (ENVO:01000060) such as... | depth 35 m
GAACCAAGCTGTGCAGCGCAACGAACTAAGCGTGCGCGAGTTGCGATACTAGATGTTAACGAACTTCATAGTGAAACCACACTACGGGCCCGCAGCGACTCTGTCAATCGTTTGTCGAAAATTGGCGCTGCTAGCGTTTGCGAAGCTTGCCGTAGACTCGGATACCAAGCATCAAAACGATGGCGAAACCAAAAAAACCAAGCACGCCCCAAAGTGCATCAAGGCCCTGCTTGTAGACAGCGACAAAGACGATAGCGACCAAAAGCAAGGTCGCAACTTCGTTCCAAATGCGAAGTGCCTTGGACGACCAAGTGCACTGCCCAGCGTTAAGTTGCTTGTAGATGCGGTGCGAAACCAAGTGATAGCCAATGAGCAGGGCGACCAAGGTGAGCTTGATGTGAACCCAGGGCAGGTTCCAAAGTTTGTACTGGTAGAGCAGCCAACCTCCAAAGCCCACGGTGGCGATCATCGAAGGCCACGTGATTCCAAACCACAGCCGCCTCGTCATGATTGCGAGTTGCTGCTCCAAAATTTCTCGAACTTCTGGAGGCTTTTCGAGCGCTTCGACGCGATAGATGAAGAGACGAATTGCGTAAAATAGGCCTGCAAACCAGCAGACAAATCCGATGATGTGAAGCGCTTTTGCTAAGGGATACACGAGCCACTAGGTTCTACCCGCAAGAGTTCCTGCGATCCACGAGCTGTGGGGGGCAATCGCACAAAGCCCTAGCCTAAAAGGCCAGAGACAGCCCAGAACCGGTTACCAACGCAACGTCTGGGCCACCCTTTCCAAAGAACGAGGTGCCGCGAACGTTTAGGTCCAGGGTCACAAACTTGTGCTTGTAGAGTTCGACACCCGCTTCGCCTGCGACAACAAAGTTGGACCCATCGAGTCGTCCGTAGCCAAGGCGCAATCCAACGTAGGGGTTTAGGAATCGCCGTCGCCCGCCGCCGAGATGGTCGGAGTACGCCGCGCCACCAAGCGTTGCGATGAACGCGCGTTTCTCATCGCCGTCGGCCTCAAAGACATCCAATTCATAGCTCACCCTTGCATCGGCGCTCGAGGCAACAAGCCCAATGCCCAGACGATTGCGAGCGCGACCATTGGCATCCAGGAGACTCATATTCGCAAATCGCATGCCTGCCAAGAACTTGGTTTCGGGACCACGCTGCACTCCGTCGCGTCGCTTTAGCGTGAATTCAAGGGTTGCATAGGCAACGCGGTCTTTAAGGAATCGCTGCGAACCTTTAAGGGATTCAATTTCTCCGCGCACGCGATTCATTTCACTTTCAATCTTTAGAATTGACTCAATGTCGAGGTCGCCTCGGTCGAGAAGCGCTTGCATGCGCACCATCGTCTTAGACAAATTCTCAAGGGCCAATTTCTGGTCGAAGAGCTCTTTGCTAACATCCTCTACTTCAATTCGCTTGGCTTCAATGTCGCCATGTCCTCCAATCCAGTTGACGAGGGAATCGACGCCCTCTGGCGGCAAACGCACGCGAATCACACTGCTCCAATTCGCCTCTCCGCCTGTGCCGCGCTCGCGAACTACCCTACCGCCAGCGTCGCGTACTCGTTGGGATATTTCTGAGGCGGTGGTTTGCACTTCGTCGACCCGAGCTGTGATGAAGCCCTGAATGACCAAGGCTTCGGCGCTGTTTTGCACGGTAGCCGAGGTTAGAGCGCCCGAAATGGGCGCGCCGCTCATTTGGTGAGAAGCTGAGCTGCGGCTCACAGCGACCGATTCCGAGTCGCTTGCGAGAGTCCGGGTGCCCATAGTGGCACTAGACGTTTGATAGGAGCCGCCGCAGGCAGCGAGAGTAAGTAAAAGGAGACTTGCGCGTTGAAGCATTTGCATGACCCACCTAGAACGCGCGCTGGGCTCATCGCTTACACTCGAAATGCTAGAAACTCTCGTTATGTGCGCAATGTCGCGACTGCGACGACTGGCTCAGCCAAGAGCGTCGACAACGGCTTGCGAGAAGCGGTGTGCATCTCCCGGATAGCGCGCGGAGATGTAGTTGCCATCTTGGACCACAAAGCCGCGAGTGAGCTTGTTTGGGCGATCGCGAAGAAATGGCTTGGGTCCAGTTAGAAACGAGCCATCTTCGCCAAGCGCCTCGGTCACTTCACTTTGCACCGTTTGCGGGTAGGTGCGGTAATAGTCTCCAAGTTTTCGCTTGGTGGCACGCCATGCGAAAAGCTCCATGTCTTCGGTAAGCGCAGTGGTTCGCCTTCCGAATAATACCGAGTTTCCATCCTCGCGCTTGGACCGGGCAGCGGCAACAACGCCATGACAAATCGCTGCCACGACTTTGTTGCTTGCAAAGAAGTCGGCGATGCAGGAATGCAGCGCGGCCGACTCTAAGTACGAGCGCATCTTAGGAGCGTGGCCGCCCGGGAGAACCAAGGCATCAAAGTGCCTTGCATCAACATCCGCATAAGCCGCAGGAGACGAACACATCGCATGCTCGAACTCACCATAGACCGTGCGTCCGTTGCGGTCTGCCCTAAGTAAAAATCCAAGAGGGCCCAAGCCTTTTCCACTAAGCACGATCGGGTCCGCAGCGGCCGCCTTGCCATCCGGCGTTGCCACCACCACCTCGATCCCGGCGGATGAGAGCATCTTCCAAGGCACCGCAGCTTCGGTAGGATCGAAGTCAGCGTTGGGAATGGGCATGAGGACTCGCATTGCCAAAGGCTAGCCCGATTGCGGGGAGAGCGTGCGGTTCTTTCGTTTCAAGGTGACAGAACTCGCCACTTGGATGTAGACCTACTCCTCCGACCGCATATCGAGAGGGAGTGCAAAGAACTAGTGATGACGAATCGTTCAAGCGATGATGAACTGTATGAGTACTACAATCTGCGCGGAGTACCTGCGCGCCTTGTGTTCAACAAACAAGGAGATCTTGTAGGCTCTGACACCTTCGATGTTGAGACAGAAGAGTTACGGCTCTCCGGTGATTTAGCGCAAATTCTGAAGGATCCGCACAGTGACCCGATCACCGAAGATGAGTTCCATAATTTGTGCAAAGAACTCGTACGCAGAAAACACCAATAGTCCAACAGCGTAGTATCGGCAACCAAGCTGATGAGGCTCGTCCGGGGTGGCTACCATCGCATCTTCGCGTTCAATTTCCTTGAGACCAATGGCGGCGCGCCGGCTTTGGCCTACAGGCCGGCTAGGGCGCCGGAGCAGTAGGCTGGATCGCCGAAGACGGTGTCTTCGATGCCAAAGGCGTTTTGCAGCGAGATGAGCAAGTTGTTGTGCGACTCACTGAAGTACTTTAGGTAGCGGCCGGTTTGAAATTTGCCGCCAGCGCCGCCCGCCATAACAACCGGGATGTTGTCGCGCGAGTGACTGTTGCCGCGGCCAAGCTCGTTCACCCACACGACAACCGTGTTGTCGAGCACAGTGCCACCATCGCCCTCGGGAATCGAATCGAGCTTCTCAAGTAGGTAAGCAAATTGCTGGGCGTACCAATGGTTGATCTCGACCAGTGCTTGCTGGGTAGCGGTGATGCTATTGCCATCGTGGGAGTAGTCGTGGTGCCCGCGATTTTGCCCAAGCCAGGTGTGAATGTGATTGCCTACCGCATTCGAGAATTGGATGGAAGCGACCCTCGTTAGGTTGCAGGCAAAGGACATCGCAGCGAGGTCCATTTGCAATTTGCCAATTGCTGGGTAGTTCTCGCGCAATTCAAGGCTCATCGGAACGCCAAGCTCTGGGGGAGCGCATTGCTCTCCGATATCGGCGATGTTTCCAAGCCTCTGCTCGATGTCGCGAATCGACGTTGCATGCCGCTCGAGGTGCTGCTTGTCGGCAGTGCTCACTCGATCTTGTAGGCGCTTAAAGTCGTCGTTAACAAAGTCGAGTACGGTTCCACGCCTGGCTCGAATGCTATCGAGGGTTGCCGGGTCAACGCTTAGATCGGCAAAGATGCGATCGAAGTTTGCGTAGGGACTATTCTCAGGAGGAACAGGCTGGCCAGGGCCTGCGTAGGACATGCGCGACCAAATGTTTGGCGAGCCAACTTGCACGCCAAATTCAAGCGAGCCAAATGGGTGGTCTGCCCCAATCGCCTGAGCGATGCGTTGGTCGACAGAAATGCCTCCGCCCCAACCGGCTGCTTCGCCGTTGCCACCGGTAAAGAGGTCGCCCTCTTGCAGTGCGGTGCCGGTTAGAATGTGGCCCATGCCTTTTTGATGGGCGTCGCCTGGGCCGGATTGGCTCGAGAGCATATCGAGCCCGTCAATGACGATGAGCTTTTCCTTGTAGTCCTCGAGAGGGCTTAAAATCGGCGATAGCTCGAAGTTTGTCTCGCTACCGGTTGGGCGCCACGACTCGCGAATCGTTCCGTTTGGCGAGAAGAAGAAGAGAATCCGTGGTGGTGCCGACTCAAGAGCCTTGGTCGCTTTGCCAACTTCACGGGCCCCAGAGCACGCGCCCAGAGAGTTGAGAAGTGGAAGCCCAACGGTTACTCCACCAAGCCCTCGAAGGAAACTGCGTCGGCTATAGCCGTTCTTTGAGTGGCTCATCTAGATCTCTCCTCCGGCAGACGCGTCGTTTCGTTTGCGATACAAAAAGGCATCGGTTTGAGTTAGTTCGACAAAGAGTTGCTGAAGACCGCCACCTTGCTCGGCAAAGGCGATTCGCAGGTCTTCAAGAGTCTGTAAGTCGTTTTGGCTCTCGCCTCGTCCATAGGCAAAGCGAAATGCCTGGGACATAATGCAGTTTTGCACGTCTTCGCTCTTTGCGAGTTTTTCTGCGAGCCCAGGTGCACCGAGAAATGGTCCATCGACGTCGGTAACCGTTAGCTCACCGCTGGCATCAATCGGTTCGCCATTTTCTTCTGCGCGATACCGGCCAACGCCGTCAAAGTGCTCAAAGCCAAATCCGATTGGATCCATAATGGCGTGACAGCCTGCGCAAGCATCGTCTTCGCGGTGTTGTCGGAACCGCTCGCGTGTGCTGAGGCTTGGATCGAGCTCTGGTGGGATGATGGCAAAGTCATTTGGGGGCTCTGGCATGATGTGGCAGAGCAATTGCTCGCGCACAAAGAGACCTCGGTGAATTGGCGAGCTTTGATTTGGCTTCGCGTGGGTTGCGAGGATGGAACCGTGGGAGAGAATGCCGGCACGCTTGCTCGGGTCGGAAGCCATCGGTAAGAACTCTTCGCCTGTAGGGCCAGATTCGCCGTAGAAGCCCGAGAGAAGGCCATTTCGAAAGGTCTGGCTGGTCGAGAAGATTTCGCGAATGTCGGTGTTGAGATCCCAGACCACATGGTCGATGAGCATCTCGGTCTCGACGCGAAGGTCTTTGGCGACGTTGCTGTTAAAGCCGGGAAAGATGGTTCGATCTTTTTGAAGGTGATCGACTTCTTTAAGCTGGAGCCATTGTCGATAGAAGTGAGCAACCGTTGCCCGCGCCTTGTCATCGGCAAGCAATCGTTTTGCCTGGACTGCGATCTCCTCTTTATCGAGGCGATTTTCGGCCGCGATATTGAGTAGCTCCGCATCGGGCATGCTGCCCCAGATAAGGTAGCTAAGTCGCGAGGCCAGCTCGAACTGATCGAGGGCAAAGAGGTCTGGGCGACCATCAACTTCGGCGCCAATTTCGGCGCGATAGAGAAAGCTTGGAGACTGCAGAAGGCCCTGCAGCACGAGGCTCATGGCACTTTCAAAGTCGGCGTTGTCGAGACCCCATTGGGCAACGCCAACGAGGGCGTCTACTTCGGCATCGAGCAGCGGCCGCCGATACACTTGCAAGCCAAACTCGCGAATGAAGTCGGCAGCACAGACAAGTGGCTCTGCAGTATCGAGCGAGCAGGGCAAGAGCTGGGCTAAGTCAGCTTCTTCTGCCAAGGCCTCGGCGCTATTCATATAGGCTTCGGCAAGCAGCGGGCTCACGCTCTGAGCACTTGAGTTGTTGTCGAATCCAAAGGTCTCTTCGTCGGGCGGAAATGCGCCAACGTCGACGTCCATGCCCAGAAGGTCGCGAATCGTGTTCTTGTACTCGACCGCAGTGAGCCGACGAACCACGCCCGCACCAACATCGAGGGTGCGGGATTCGTCTTCTAGCGGTTGCTCATCGGCGCCTGTGCACGCCGCCAAACCAATAGCCAACAAGAGTGATGCGAGTTTCTTTCCCATGGAGTCCTTTAGGTTTGAGCGGTACGTCGTGCGAGTGGTTGCCGAGGTCTGCGCGTTTACTCTTCGACTTCGATTCGCTCACCCGTGAACGGGTTGGCGTCTTGGGTAAGTGGGCCTGATGCGCCAACGTAGTCGATGGTGCCGTTCCAATCGCCACGACTCATCTCGTCAGCAAGGCCATCACCACTCGGATCCTTCATCGTGGTATCGCCAGCGATTTGCAGCGTTACTTGTGCATTGTCGTCAAGAGCGCGAAGTTGGTCCATTGCAAGGTCGGCAGCGGCTCGCAGAGCTGTCGTGCACAGAGCTGCGTAGAATGGGCCTTCTTCACCTTCCTCGTCTGGGTTCTCGAGTGCGTCTTTAATTGCGATGCCAACGTTCACACAATCGATTTGTCCTTCGAGTAGCTCTTCTAGGTTGGTTGCGCTTGGGTCGATGGAAGGGATGATGACGTCGTTGAGAGCGAGGGTAAGAAATGCTCCGTACTCGATTGGCATAACGTGCTCGCCAATGTCGAGACGTGCCGTTGTGCGGTTGTAGTCGATTGGTACGTTGTTGATGACGACGGTATCGGCATCAAGCTCTTGCATGGTGAAGTAGTACTCTTGGCCGCGTAGCTCGAAGTCGTAGGCAATGACCGTGTGCACGGCGGCCTGCGAAATTTCAATGCTATCGCCTGTGATGTTGAGGGTTGATACAACGCCAAACTCACGGGCAATCTTTCCAAAGTCTTCACCGATTTGCCTGATGCCATTTACGACCTCAGGTGCAGAATTGATGATGACGTCGTTAAGCATTCCATCGAGAAATGGTCGAATGCCGTTGATCGCATTGGCAACTGTGCCTGTGCCATCGCCAATCACCTTGTCGAGAAGGTAGGTAGCAGGGTCGTTCTCGCCATCGGTCATGTCGATGAACTCATTGATGACAACGCCCACTGTTCCCGGAACGCCGCTGGCAATGTCAAAGTCTGAGTTGACGAGATAGCTGCCGCGAATGTCCATGTCGACATTCACCGGTGGCAAGTTCACATTGATGATCCACTCGGTTGGGTCTGCAAGTTCTGCGAATGCCTTGATGCGAAAGCTTGTTTCCTCTTCGCCTGCGACAACTGTGAACGAGGTCTTGCCCTCTTCGTCGGTGGCACCAATGGTGGCGTCAATTGTCGAATCGCTTGGCTCGCCCTCAATCTCAAAGCGAACTTCGCCGGCGAGAGGGTTGCCATCTGCATCGTGGTAGCGAACTGTGAGCGAGCGCTGAAACTCGGGCTCAAGGTAAATGTTTGGGTTGCCGTCGATGGAGAGGTACGCGCCTGCTGCTTCATCGCCAGTGGCATCAGAACCGCAGGCGGCGGCACCGGTTGCCAGAGCAAGAGCAAAGAGTAGGGTTGGGATTTGGTTCTTGATCATGCTGTGCTTCCTTGGAGGGTCTGTAGGTGCAGTCTCTACAGCACCATTCATGCCAACACAGTCATAAGCCCGACCACGTGAAAAATTGGGATCCTGCGACTTGGCCAATTCCGAGCCTGGGCCTGCGGTGGCGAGTTGGACAGACACCAAGCCGGCAACTCGAGCGAGAGTACTAGAGCTCGACTAGTTCTCAATTGACTGTAACTACTCGATTAGTTCGCTCATGACGGCGAAGGCCGACAGGTAACACTTCACCCCACGTCGCGCGTGAAACGACACACATGAAGAGCCATCGCCTGGAGGTGGCTGTAAAGGCTTCTGGGCCCGTAGGCTTCTTTTCATGGCAGATGTGGTTCGGGGAAGTGATGGAATCGACCGTTGTTTTTGGGCAAGTACGCCTCTTTACGAGAGCTACCACGACGAAGAATGGGGCCACCCAACACGCGACGATCGTTGGATTTTCGAGAAGCTTTGCCTGGAAGGATTTCAGGCTGGTTTGAGTTGGCTCACGATTCTAAACAAGCGTGAAAACTTTAGAGCTGCCTTCGCCAATTTTGAATTCGAGAAGATCGCCCGCTTTAACTCGAAGAGCGTCGAGCGACTGCTTGGTGATGCGGGCATTGTTCGGCATCGAGGAAAGATTGAATCGACGATCAACAATGCCAAGCGAGTTCGCGAGTTGTGCGACGAGTTTGGCTCGTTAGGGGCCTTTGCTTGGCAATACGAGCCCCCCGCATCGTCTCGTCCAAAAACGATGACTCGCAAAACTCTTAGTTCGCTTGCGAAAACTTCGGAGTCGATCGCTCTAAGTAAAGCTCTTAAGAGGCGTGGCTGGACCTTTGTGGGGCCCACCACTTCGTATGCCTTTATGCAGGCGAGTGGCATTGTGAATGACCACATGGCGAGTTGTGCAGCTCGAACGCGCTGCGTATCAGCGCGAAAATCGTTTGAAGTTCCGCTGTAAAACCGACGGCCGTGAAAGGGCGATCATACAAATACCTACTAGTAGACTTTGTGGGTCAACCCAATTCTGATGTGGCCGATTCTCCCACCTATGAAGATCCAAGTTTGGTTGTGGGGGGTATGTGCCCTGGTGTTTTTAGGTTGTGGGGTTCCTGAAGACGAGCCAGATATTGGGTCGGTCGGACAGGCTGTAGGCGAGACATGCGGAGATAGCATCGTTGGCCCTGCGGAGACCTGCGACGATGGCAATGCGACTGCTGGAGACGGCTGCTCGGACACCTGCATTATTGAAGCAGGCCACGTGTGTCGAACTCCGGGTAGCACCTGCAGAACCACGGTCTGCTCCGTGGACGCTGTTGGCGGCGAAACGTTTGCCCAGATGAACTTCATTGAGATTGGCGTCGGCGACGGTGCCTATTGGGGAACGACTGGTAACTCGCCAGCTGGCTATCATGCTCGGCCGAGCACGGGTGCGACCAACCCAGCCATTCTTGGCTACGTTGCCGATCCAAGCGATACCGATTGGACCGACTACGATGGTGACTTCTTTGTTCCAGGTTCGCCTGAAGAAGGTTGGGGACTTGAGGTTGGAGGGGCCACGTTTAACAACAATCGAAGTGGCCCAACCATCGACATGGCCGGCACCTTTGGCGCATGGGCTACTGGGGCGTTATCTGCGCCCACCTACTGTTTCAGATGTTTTGCATCGGCTACAGCCACAGCGAAACTGGCAGCCGGGGCTACCTAGGAGTACGGCGCACGAAGCCACTCTTCAAAGCGGCTTCGCTTCCAGGTGTTCACGACGTTTGCTTTGTCTAACCAGCCGCGATGGCTGTGCCGAATGCCGATCTCAATTTGGGCCAGGCCCGCAACGTCCGGAGCACGCGAGCTCACGACAAAGAGATTGCCGTTCTCGCAGCCCCTTCGAACAATCGCCGAAGGTGGGTCAAGCCGCTGCAGGTCGGATGCAATTTCGATAGCAACATCGTTTTCCTTGGCGGCGTCCAACACCGCCTGCACATCAAATTCAATCCCGCGAAACTCACCGATGCGGCGAGCTGTGAGCTGAGAGATGATACGCACTGCAGGATCTTCCATGGCCTCGAGCAGGCGATCGGTTTGCTGCCGCTCTGAGAGCTGTAAATGCCCAGAGACTCTGGCGATGCAAAAGTCATAGTTCGCTCGGTCATCTGCGCTGCATTCGACATAGCCATCTGCATCAAGATCGCGAATGCACGCGTGCAAGATCAGCATGTCGGCAATCTGCTTGCGCAGTGCGGCAACCTCTTGCCAGGATTTCGACTGTTCAGCCGCATCCTCCGATGCGTTGACGATTGAGATATATTCGTAGCTTCGAGCTTGCGCCGCCTTCACAAGGTCCAACAAGGCGATCTGTCCTTCGGCGAGCAGATCACCACGGACATCTGCTGGCTCGACGACCTTGGGTAGGCGTCCTTCGAGCCCAGCTGCAATCTCGCCTTGTCCTTGCCGCAGCCCCGGCACAAACCAAGGGAGCCCAAGCATAGCGTAGAGTTCTTCCTCGCTACCCTGGCAAATAACATCGTCAGTCCCTCGATGGTGCAAAGAATTCTCATTAAGAGAAAACCCTAGGTCGTGCGCTCGCATTCGCAGGCGAATGTTGTGTTCGCGACCACTTGAGAAATGCAAGAGCGCAGGACCCAGCGCCGCGGCCGGTGTCGTCCGCAGATCCACCTGACACTCTTTGATGTTGTCGCCATTTTCTACGTAGACCGAGACCATTTTTTCGCCGGTCACGATCACACTCGTCACCCGCGGCGTGTCGAGGAAATAGGCAATGACGCTGGCCGGATCCTCGGTTGCGACAAGGACATCGACGTCGGCGATGGTCGACTCCTGCCGACGCAAACTCCCTCCCAGGAACGCAGCCGAGACTTCGGGCAACTGCGAGAGTTCAAAACGCAGGGCTTCGGCCATGGGCAGGACGCGGTGGATTGGTTGGCGATCGTGCTTGCCGCCAATGTGTGCGATAGCGGTGGCTAAGCGTTCTTCTGTCCAGCCTGCGAGCCCAGGTAGCGTTCCAACTCGCTCTTGCACAATCGCTGCGCGCAGCCCCGCGAGGTTGGCGATGCCAGCTTCATCTCGCAGACGAAGAACCGTCTTGGCGCCAAGGCCTGGAATCCGTGTGAGTTCGACGAGCTCTGCAGGATACTGCGCCCGCAGCTCCTCCAGCCGAGCGATTTGTCCTGTGGCAAAGTACTCCTTGATCGTTTCGGCGGTGGACTTGCCGATACCCGGCAAGGCCATCAGGCGCTTGGGCGACATGGACGATGTCTCTGCGTGGTCTTCGACGGCTTTGGCTGCGCTGGCAAAGGCGCGTGCGCGAAAGCTCGACCTGCCGCCCTCGGCGAGAGTAAGCAGCTCGACGAGCTCTTGTAGCGCGTCGACCAATTCCGATCGGCTTCGATTGCTCATGCGTTACTCACCCGACACTCTCGCCTCGTCTGCGAGTTGAATCCCCACCCTATCGCTACCAGGAACATCGTCACGCAGCCAAACTACTCGATAGAAATCAGCGAAACATCAAAGACAAGAGTGCCGGCGGGAAACCCTGCTTCGCCGCGATACGCAAGCTCCTCGGGAATCCACAGGCGGTACTTGCTGCCGGTTTTCATTAGAAGCAGCGCCTCGGTCCAACCGGCAATGACTTCGTTCACAACGAAATTTGCCGGGCGGCCTTTGGCTACCGAACTGTCGAACATGGCGCCGTCGACTGTCCATCCCGTGTAGTGCACTGAGACTTTGTCGTTTGCACGCGGAGTGGTGCCGCCGCCTTTCTTAAGGACAGCGTAGACGAGACCGCTTTCGGTAACGATTGCGGTTTGGGGCGGATCGGCAACGTCGACCGGAGCGGGGATTTGCGTGGCTGGGCCACAGCTTGCACAGGTAAGAGCCAGGGCAAGTAGAAGACTTCGCATGCGCCGAATCCTAGCGCACTAGCACCGTGCGAAGATGCGCTTCTAGTGAACCCATTCCGGCACGCTTGCCAATCGCCAGGGCATTCTCGGCACTCACCTCGTCGACGAAGAACGCCATCAGCGCAAACATGGCCCCAGCGCGTTCGCCGCCAGCGCTGTGAATGATGGAAGGTTGGCCAAGCATGCTAAGGGTGGAAGCGAACTGCCAAGCCATGGACTCGTTTAGATCGTCTTTGTCCCGAACCGTAAAACGAATGTATCGAACACCAAGAGACGAAGCGTAGGGGGCAATGTCCCGAATACCATCCTCAGCGTTGTCCATCAGGCTCATTGCCGATTCAAAACCCGCGGCGTAAGCGTCGTCAAACTGCTCCTTCGAGGGCAGGCCACCAAGCACATAGCCGTCGTACAGGCGCCCATTGGGAATGGAAATTGGAGCCTTGGGAATCTCGTCTTCGGCAGGCTGTACCGCAGGCTCTTCGCGTGGCATCGGCTCTTCTTCGAGCGGAGGTTCGGCGCCATCAACGTCTTGAGCCACAGGCGGGCTGGTGGAGCTTGGCTTTGGGCCACAGCCAAGAAGGCCAATCGCTACGAGGGTGAGTGTGCAAAGCCTGCGCATGACGCCCATCAATTCTACCAGCCCAGGAGTCTGGTAGACTCGATTTTCACCATGCACAAGTACCTCGCCATTTGTCACGTAATTGCCTCCGTAGTCTCTGCCGACGGGATCATGGACGACGCTGAACGCAGTTTTCTCGAAGAAGCCATGAACGACTTTGGTCTATCCGAAGACGAGAAAGTCAAAGTCCGCGAGTTTAAGAACGAGGGCGCAGAAGATGTGGTCCGCGACATGCCTGCCGAAGACAAAGAGCGCCTGCGGGATGGACTGGTTGCGGCGACCTTGGCCGATGGCAAGATCAGCCCCCACGAGACCGCGGTGGTAAAGCACATCACCGACCTAATGGGTCTGTAGTCGCTACCCTGCTGGATCGCCGAGCTGATCGCGAAAGTGGTCCGAACGCTCGGCGAGAGTTTCGACATAGTCCCGCACAAGCTCCTGCGACTCGCTTGGGAACTCAGAGAAGTTCTCAATACAGGCTGGTGGTACATGACGAAATGAAACGCTAACTCGGCGCAGTTCGAAGTTCGCTACCTGGCAGTGCATTGCTGGTAGTGTCCCCGTGCGAACCTGAGTAACTCGGTGGTAGAGGCGATCTTTAAAGTCCGCGCCGCTAATAATGGTGATGGAGCGATGCCGCATCCACAGTCGCAGCTCGGGCTCGGGTGCACGATCTGGATCGAGAAACTCAATCAGCGCCGGCTGGCCGATATTGAACATGATGACCGGCCCTGGCTCGTGGTCTCGGTGCATGCGAAGGCGGGCGTAGTCCCGTGGCACACCATCGCCAACTTCGCGGCCGTAGTAGTTGATTAGCGCGGTATTGGGCAGAGTCTCAAGACGCGGGTCAACGGTCTCACTGTGATGCTCGCGCAAAACCGGCTCGATGCGACTAAGAATTTCTCGAATCACCTCGGGAAAGGGCTCGGCCCGCACGCATCGATGCTCTGTGTGTTTTGGCTCGGAGTAGTAGCCCCAACAGGCAAACTGCCAAGCGCCAAGCCAGTACACCGGGCGGGTGAGTCGCCGGTGATGCTCGTGATTGCGCGGATTGTCCTTGTCTCGATAGCGCTGCTCCCACAACGGTTGCAGGCCACCAAAGTACTCGATCAGCGCATCGCCCTCGTCCTTGCTCATAAACTGCGGAGCGTAGGTAAAGCCGCCAAGCTGGATGGCAGAGCGGCCGTCGGCGGGATCAGACATACGCGCTTGCTACCATCGATTTCTGTATCTCGCTAGCGATGCTCGCGCAGTGCTGTCTCGGTAAGGTCTACGCAGAGCGCGTCGATTGCGGCCCGATCTGGCATTTGCGGAATGCGGTACTTCTTCAAAGTAGTTACGGTTCCGAACCATCGGGCAAGCCACGTAAAGAATACCTTGTCGCCGTAGGCAAGTTCCGCCGGAGCTGTCTCTAAGAATCGAAGAGGCTCGTTACCGTTCGACGCCGCCGACCACACCCTCGTCTTCAAATTCTCCCTCGTCTTCAAATTCTCCCTCGTCTTCAAATTCTCCCTCGTCTTCGAAGACCTTCTCTGCGCCGATCTCTAGACCAAGTTCAGCGGCATTTGTCGCGGCTTCCGTCGCAAGGTCGTTGCCGTGCATGCCAGCGCCGACAATCTCGTCCGCTTGGCCTGCAACGTCATCGGTGTGACCACCAACTTGCCGAAGCACATCATCGCCAGCGGAAACCCCGACGCCTCCAGCAGCACCTCGTCGAACTTGCTGGACCGGCAGCGCTGCAGGAGCGTGCGTGCTTGCTTTTCCCGCTTTGCTACAAGCCCGCGCAGCAGAGGCACCTTTGCACGACGGTGCAACCATGAAGACAAGGGCGAGGAAGTAGAGAGGAAGGCGACTCATGTCGCGAGTCGTATGGCGCTTGGCGGCTCTTGTCAATTCATAGTTGTTCGGAGGATTGTGTGCGGGCAAACGCTTGGATGGCGAGGGCCGCGTCCTTTGCCCGCTCTTGCACGCTTGGCGCCTGCGGACCGCGGCTTCGCCAATGATGATTGGCATCGCTAAGCCACATAAGCTCTACCTGCGGCCCAAGAGGGCCCATGTTGCGAACGTGGGCCTGGGTGCCGTGAGCGTCGCGGGTGCCTTGAATGACGAGCGTGGGAACGACAACGCGCAAAAGGGTTGCAAGCCCGTGACGCTGCTGTGGTTGACCGTGACGATGAAAGGGAAACGAGAGCGCGAGAAGGCCGAGGACCGGCTGCCGAAGCGCAACCTCGGCGGCGATGCGGGCGCCGAGTGAGAAGCCACCGATGATGGTGGGACTAGGAGTATTCCCAAGGCGCTTTTCAAATTCGTCCACCAAGGCTGCATCGTCCTTGTTAGAATCAAGTTGTAGAACGTCGCAATTGCCAGCCCCAAGTAGTGGGATGACATCGCTTAGCGGGGTTGCATGTAGGTCGCCGGGATGGGCGAATAAAAATCGTGGCGGCACGCGCGCCGAGGGTAGCAGCACTGTGGGAGGGCCCTACGGTGTTGGATTCCGCCACAACAGTTTGCTGTAGGACCACTAAGTAAATCGCCTGATATCGCGCGCTTAGAAACTGGCACAAGGCCTGCTCTAGAGGTTGGACACACCATCCTTTCTCACCAGATACCTAGGAAAAAACACTATGAAGACTCTTGGACTTTCTCTGCTCGCAACCACTCTTCTCGCTGGCGCCTGTGCGGCCCAGGACGACGAACCCAATTACGACGAAGCGCAGCTTGCGACCTATCGCAGTGCGCTTCCAACCCGTGCACGTCTCGAAGCGGGGCAGGCAACTGCAAGCACCGCAACCCTTCTCGGTGAAGCTGCGGTCTACCCCGATGCTGCCGGCGATATCATTGTTGGCATTAACGGAACCGTCGGGCTCACCGTCGACTTGCTCGACCTCATTACTTCGCTTCCACCAACCGTTTACAACAGTGAGACCAACGAGTTTTTCTGGGGTCCCTACGCCGACGATGACTTTGGCTACGGCGCTGCTTACATTCGCGAAGCCGCGCCGGGCGCCGACTTCCAATACGAGTACGCATTTCTTCGCGGCGCTAGCAACGACCTCGCCTCGCTCACCGCAATCGTCTACGGCGGCGCAACGCCAGATCCATTAAACGATGACCACGGCGTTGGTGTAACCGTTTGGGACATGACGGCGGCCGATGCATTTTCTGCCGAGTACGACCCGAACTACGATGCGGCCGAGGCCGAATCGGGGCGCTTTGCTGCGCTCTTTGCCGCAGGTCCAGACGAAGACAATCCAGCAAACACCGTTACCGCAGTCGTCGCCGTCTTCCGCGATGCAATCTTTAAAGATAGCGAAGACGGGCTGCCTGTGGACCTCGACTACTTCTACGGTCATGTCGCGAATGCCCAAAACACCTTCGACTTTGTCGACATCGAGAGCGAATTCGATATTAGCGAACCCACCGACGGAGTTGCCGAGCGCATTGGAATTCGCATGGCCTTTGTTGATGGCGGCGTTGGTCGTGCAGAAGCCGATGCCATTGGAGGTAGCCTCGAGAACGGCCAGTCCTACGACGTCGTCGAATGCTGGGATACATCAATCAATCAAACATTCATAAGTGGCAATGTAAGTGAGAACGGCAGCAGCACCGAAGTTCATGCGCTTGGAGAGCCCGAGGACTGCGGCGCCTTTAACATGAGCCTCGATGACCTTGGTGTTCCGCGCTTGCAAGACGTCGATGCCGACCTACTTGCAGCACTGGACAATGCCGCGTCAAACGGTCTCTAGACCGTCGTAAAGAAAGAATGGTGGGGCGCGGCCAGGACATGGCTGCGCCTTTCTTTGTTCAATAACTGGCCAACCTGTAGGCGTCGCGGCAAATTCGAGAGCGATGGCTCAAGCAACGCAACCACAAGCAACCCCAGCATCGGCTTCCCTGTTTCGCGACCGGCTCGGAGCGGCGCAGCCCGAGGTGTTGGTTTGGGTGGAGCAGCACCTTAGTGGGAGCAGCGCCGAGGCAGCAATCGAACTCGCGATGCGTTACTTCGATACCGCCGCTCGTTGGGGCGAGTCGCTTCCCGTGCTTAAGAAGGCGCGCCTAAATATCCAACTTGCCGATCAAGTCCCCACCATTGATCCCCGCGATCGCTGGATGACCGAGTTGCCAATCCCTGCAGCCGTTGGCGATCGAATCGCGATCGGCCGTCTTCTGCGTGCGCTCGTCGCCGTCTCTCAAGCGACGCTTTAAGCGACGCTAGGCGACGCTAGGCGACGCTAGGCGATTACGCAGCGAGCTCGGCTTCGGCGTTTAGCAGCATTCGATCCGCGAGCAAAAAGCCAAAGGGCACAAGCGAGAGCAAGACAACCAAGGCGACGGTGCGCCTGGGTATGGTGTTTTGCAGAAAGACGACGGCCGCTGCAGCACAGAGCGCGACCGTTCCAACGCCGTGCAAGCTGCCCGCAATCCGAACCGCTAATGGTTCGCCCCAAACATACTTCAACGGCATCGCCACCAGCATAAGCAGTAGGTACGAGATGCCCTCGGCAAAGCTTAGGGTTCGCAAGATTCGTCGGGCGCTCATGCGGGTGACCATACTCGTTCTTTTTTAGTAACGCCCGGAGAGTCGTGGCGACTCTCCTAGTTATTAAAGTTTGCGTAACGAGGCGCGCTCTAGCGGGAGAACCACTTGCTCGGCATGCTCTCGGTGAGCAGGGCTGCGAGGCTAATGATACGCACGCCGGTGTCTTTTGCGAGGTCTTCAGCAAAACTTGAGTGCTCGGAGACTCGGGCAAAGGAGCGGGTCTCTTTGTACATTTTCTGCACAGTGAGCGCACTGCGAATGTTTGTCGCATCATTGCTCGAGCCAAGAACAAAGGCTGGCGTGTGGCTGTGCAAATCAAAGCGTCTTTCGATTTCCTTCCACGTCCCCGGGTTTCCAAGGTCCGACGAAATTAGGTAATGTTCGTAGTGGTCGTCACGAAACCCTACTTGCTCGTCAAACTGGGCCGCCATGGCTTCGATTTGTGGATCGATAAGAATGACCTTGTTAAAACGCTCGCCAGCGTGGGCCTGAAGCTCGCCCAAGACGGTTTGCCCAAAGCGACCAAAGCCTCCTAACACCACGATGTCGTCTTCTACTGTGTGATGAAACCACTCGAGAAGCTCGGTGCGAACCAAGTGGGTCGCGGCGACGTGAAAGGTGTTAAAGGTGGTGCACTCGCGAGCGACGCGCGTTGCCTCGACCGCGCGCAATAGCGAGAGGTCTGCCACGTGAATGATGATGTCCTCACCAAGGGTTGGGACTCGATCGAGCACTCGGGTTGCGACATCGAGATTGAGAAAGTCGTCGCTGGTAGCAAAGACAATCCTGCGAGCCTTCTCAAGTCGCAATCGCTCTAAGAATATGTCTGATTGAACGTCGCCGGTGACATAGATTGGGCCACCCTCGCTTAAGACGGCGCTGCCTTCGGCGACGTCACGCTCCGGTTCCACCACAATGATGGGCGCCCCAGGATCGAGTGTGCGCAGGCGGTTTAGGTAAATCTCGCCGATGCTTCCGGTGCCAACGATGATGGTGTGGTTTCGAATCTTGCGAAAGTGCCAATGGCCCGGGGCAATGGTTTTTAGGAGCGTCTCTACAACCGCGAGGCCTGTGATCGCTGGTGCTCCAAAGTAGGAGAACCACATGAGAATTCGCCAAAAGGCAGTGCCTCCGATCGGCTCACCAAGATCCAGGCCACCAAGCACAAAGAGCCCGATCGTATCGTAGAACCTCAGCATCCAGCTTGAGTCGACGGTGCCGGGGCGCTCGGAGAACCCGACGCCCATTTCCATTGAGATCAGGGCACAGGCGCTTACGAGGAGGACGAGGCCCCCCTTCCAAATGGGGCCGCGAAATCGGTTCAGTTGTCTTACCTTCTTAAAGTCCGGCCTTCGCACGTGGCCAAAGTATACCTGCTGCGGAGGCCAGGTTTTGCTTGACGGCGACTCACCTCTACCAAGATTGGCATCGTCTCCCTATACTGCTTTCAACCCATGGCCAACGAAAGCGAAGTCTCCAAGACACTGCTCTTGGTCAAGCAAGTCTCCCAGCCAAGCGCTGCAAAGCTCGGTGGGCTAAGCATGCAGCAGCTTCAGCTTTGGAATGGCCTTGGGCTGTGGGGCAAAACCGTCGCCAAGCTCGAAGAAGAATACGCAAGCCCCGCGCTAAGCGCCGAGCTTCGAGGCCTGCTCGAGCATGGCGTCATTGTGCTTGAAGAAGTGCCTGAGGGGCTTGATGGGAAACTGGGCAAACTTAGCGTCGCCGAGAAAGAGCTTCTGGCAACGCACTGCGACCTGGAAATGCCTCTCAAAGAGCGCATCCTTCTCGTGTCGCGCGCTGTGGAAAGTGGGCAACTCTCGTCGCTCTTATCGCTTCCAAGGCATGCCAATCGCCAAGACATAAAGCGGGCTTACTACGGCCTTAGCAAAGAGCTTCACCCCGACCGCTATCACGGCCAAGAGCTCGGTGCGTTTAAGCCGGTTCTAGACAAGGTCTTCACCGCTCTTTCTCAGTATGTAAAAACTCTTAATGACAGACGCACGACGATGCCGATGAAGCGCAGCAGCGATAAAGGCGCGCGCCGAGGGCTTCGCTACAGCGTGAGGCTCACGGTGCAAACCAAGTGTGCAAGCTGGCCCGAGCCCGAGTTGGCTGTCTCGCAAGACATTAGTAGCGGCGGTATGTTCTTAGTTAGCGAGCGGGAAGCCCAAATGGGCGAGCCTGTCGACATTGTCATTGCTGCGCCCAATGGCTGGGTATCGGCAACCGGCAAGGTGGTTTCGTACTGTGGGCGTGAAGAAGCCCTGCGACTGGGATGCGACGCCGGCATCGGCATTCGCTTTGCCGAAGATGGCAGCAGCGACGAGGCGGGCATTACCGCTTTGCTCTTTCATCTTCGCGAGCAAGCACCGCGCTTTGCGCCCGAAGACCCTGCCGAGGCTGCCCTCGCCCAGGGCAGCCAGGTGGTTCGAAGCAAAGACCCAATCATCGGCATCGATCTTGGAACCACAAATACCTCGGTCGCATTCACCATCGGCAATCGAGTTCAGATGGTGCCGTGGATTGATGGCAGCTACTCGATTCCCTCGGTGGTGGCCTTTCCCGAGAAGGGCAAGTCGCTGGTTGGCAATGCAGCTCGGAAACGGCTCTTGCGAGATCCTCGCTATGCGATTGGCTCGGGAAAACGGCTTATTGGGCGACAGCTATCGGATGCGAGCATTGCAAATTTTGTGGCCAGCGCGGGTGTTGCGCACCAAGCCGGGCCGGATGGCAGCGTCCTTGTCGATTTTTGGGGCGAGCTCTACGCGATGCCTCAGATTTGTTCTTATCTCTATGGGGCTGCTCGCGAAACTGCATCCCACGCCCTAGGCCAAGAGGTTCGCAAAGCGGTAATTACCGTGCCTGTGTGCTTTGACGATGCCCAGCGCGATGCGATGCGACTTGCCGCCAAGCTTGCGCATTTGGAGGTTGTCGAGGTTATCGAAGAACCCTGCGCTGCGGCCATCGCAAACCAAGGACAGCAGGGCTTTGAAGGCATTGTCGGCGTGTACGACTTTGGAGGCGGTACCTTTGACTTCTCCTTGGTCGAGGCCACCACCGGCGATATGCGAGTGCTTGCCACCACCGGCGATAGTTGGCTTGGCGGCGACGACTTTGACATCGCGATCGCAAACACCGCAGCAGACTCGGCCTACCGCTCGCAAGGCGTCGATCTGCGAACCCGCAGTGTCGAGTGGCAAGCCTTGCTAAACGCCTGCGAGCAGGCCAAGCGCGACCTCAGCACGCACGAAGCCACTCGCATGGTCGTTCCCGGAGTTCTTCGCAACGCCCAGGGCAGCTGCGACATGCGCATGCAACTCACCCGCGCCAAAGTCGAGCCGCTTTGGAACGAAGTCATTGCCCGCTCGATTCACACCTGCATGCAGGCGCTAACAGTGGCAGGCGTGCCCAAATCCAAGCTCAGCGCCATCTACATGAGTGGCGGCACCTCGTACATCCCACTCATCAAGACTCAGCTAGAGGCCGCCTTTGGCGTGCCCATCATCTTGGGCATCGCACCAGAATACGCCGTGGCTGCCGGCGCCGGAGTTCGCGCCGCGCAGCTCGAGCGCCGCTAGAAGTTGGCAGGAGTCGCAGCAAGGGCGCCGTAGCCCTCGCCTAGGTCGCTCTCAAGGGCTGCCACGCCATTCGCAGTGTTGATCTTGAAGAGTGAAGCAGGATCGCCAGGTTCACTCTTGTTAATAAAGATTGCCAAGAGTGAGCCCCCGATATTGGCCGCGCCATAACAACTCCACGATCCAACGGGAAATCCTGAGAGTGGAGGGCCATTTGTGAAGGCCCCTGTACCAGTGTTGAAGGTTGAGAGAACACCAGTGCCAGATTGCATGTGAAACATGGAAGCAGTTCCGTTTGCAGCAAGGCAACCGCGGGTTGGCTTGCCAGTGGTGTCACCAATCGGCGTGAAGCTCATGTCGGTAAGGTCAATCTCGCCGAATTGGCGACCGTTGTTAAACGCTCGTACCTGCGTGCCTATCGACGCAATCGCTCGAATCGTTTGGGCAGCGGCACCGTTTCGAAGTGGACCAAGGTCTTCGATGGCGCCGGTTGTGAAATCTAGCCGCTGGATCATTCTATTCTCTGCAATCACACCATCGCGGTTTAGACGCATGACAAGCCCGACACCTGGTACAAACTCCATGCGTCCAACGCCGCCGTCCAAAGAAATCATTGGCGCAAGTCGCTTTGTTGCGATGTCGTAGAACGAGACACCAAAAGAGGCTTCCGAACTTTCCCGGCGAGTTGCAACGAGCAGACCGGGACGGACAAAGAGAAAGCTATCTTCGTCAATCGTCGAGCCATTGGAGTTCTCGACGACGATGTCTTGTGGAATGGCGACGAGATCGGGAGAGACAGAAGGGGTTGTTGCCGTGATGGTCGTATCGTCTACAACGACGACATTGGTGGCCGCGAGACTTCCTATCGAGACGGTCGTCTCCCCGACAGTATTGTTAAGAAACCCGGATCCGCGAATCTCGATGGAGGTACCGCCGGCAAGCGAAGCAACCGGAGGTGCGACGACGGCGATGGCGGGTGTTGGATTGTAGGTATACGCCGCCTCAATACGTCCAAAGCCTTTGTCGCCATACACCAAAATGTCGGTGACTTGGCCAGCCTGTGTCGAGTCTGGGGCTTGGAAGATGATCGTATTCTCATCTGGCGCCTGGAGTTCGGTGATCTCGCGACCGTTCATAATGACGGTAAATGCCGCTTCGAAGTTTTCGCCAGTTAGGGTGATGTCGTTGCCACCTTCAAGGGGCCCATTCTCGGGGCTCACCGAGATGATAACTGGCGCAACAGCAGGATTGCCGCCTCCGTCGCTTGCGACCTCAACAGTGCCGCAGGATGCAGTGATAAGAAGAATACTTAGTGGGATTAGATTGCGAATTCGCATGGTGCTCTCGTTCCTACCTTGCTGCGGAAATACCGCGCAGCCCTGTGCCAAGTGTCATGACGAAATCCGTATCGCCTGTTGTGGGGTCGAGCGTGTACAGGAAGCTTGTCTGCGATGATGGACCACCCGAGAGGTTGGTCGATATAAAGTACATTTCGCCGTCAGCGAAGGCCAGTCCGCGCATGCTGTTTGCAACTCCTGTCAGCGCGAGCTCAGTCCCAAGCTCTCCTGTGAGCGGGTCGATTGGTGCCAAGCGACCGCCAACTCGCAGGTACATGGTTGTGTTGTCAGAAACCAGATTGATCTGACAGCACTCATCTCGCGTTCCGATGGGAGTGAAAGTCTTTGCCACCGGATCGATTCGCCCAAAGTCGCTTGCTGGGTTATCACGGCAGAATCCATAGAGCGTGCCTTGGTGCATGGTGACCGCGTTGAGACGGCCCTGACAACCGTCGAGCGCTCCGATGATTTCAGTTGCGCCATCTTCGAAGTTGAGGTGGCCCAGTTCGCCACCCTGAAGTCGGGCGAAGATTCCCGAGTCGGCGATTGTCGCGCCTCGGCAGACGCTGATTGGGTCACCTTCGCGATCAAGAAATTGGGCTTCGGTTGGCTCCATCGTTTCGCTGATGGGATCGATGTGAAAGACCTCGCCAGGGTTGCCCGCCACAGGGGCCACAGGACCTCCACGCTGCTGGAATCCAAATGCCAAAAGGCCTCGGCTTTGGTAGCGAAAGGGGAGAGACTTTGAGCTCCCGTTGTCGTTCTCGACTCGTACTTGCGCGCTTTTTCCAACTTGGCCCACGGGCACTACAGCGGTGATTGTATCGTCGCTTGTCGCGTTGACATCACTTGCCTCGGCGTCGCCAAAGAAGACCCGATTGGTGCCAGGCTCAAGCTCTGAGAAGCCTGTGCCCGTGAGTGTGATGGTTTCGCCGCCCAAGACATCATCCTCGTCGGGCGTCATAGCGCTGAGGGTTGGCAGCGGGTTGTAGGAGTAGATGTTTTCTAAAGCCGCGGTCCCATTGCCGTTAAAAACGGTTAGCCCAACTGCGCCATCGGTAACTGCCGATGGAACGATGACTTCGATGGCTGTGTCGCTCAGTACCGAAACCGAATCTGCGAGAGCAGTGCCGATGAGCACCTGATTGCGTTCGACACCGCCGAGGGTGAAACCGGAGCCTGTCACCCGAACGATGTTGCCACCGGCGAGTGGCCCACGTGCGGGTGAGACTGCGGTGACAGTTAGAAAATCGCCACCACCTTCGCTATCGTTTCCACAGCCGGAAAGAGCGCCACAGGCCGCTAGGAGTAGAAGTGGTCTGTGCATCGACTTGAGTAGTGCTAATTGCATGAGAATATTTCCTAGGCTACTGAAAGAATCCTGGAGGGGTGGGCTCGAGTTCGGTGAACCCGTCTGGCAACGTGGCGATTTCTGTGGCCGTGCCATCGGTCGTATTGATCGAGAATAAATGGGCCGCGCGGGAGGAGAATTGATCGATAAATAGTGCGAACAATTGGCCACCGACGACGGCTGCTCCGTGACAGCGATAGCCCGCCGCATTGGGAATGGCAACGCTTGGGGTAAGGATTGGCCCGCCTTGATCGATTCCTGTGTTTATGTTGACGGTGCTAAGCCGACCCTCCACAGACTCCATGTGGAAGATTTCGGTTGGGCTCTTGGCTGCCAGACATCCTTGAAACTGATTAAAAGAAGCACCCGAAATGGGATTGAATCTCATGGTCAGCGGATCGACAATCCCAAGCGTGTTGTCGGCCAGCGCGACCAGCGAATCTCCAACCTTGGTTGTGCCGCGCACCGTGGTCGTACCCGCCCCGTTGCTGAGTTGGCCGATAAATTCCGTCTGGCCGGTTTGCAGGTCCACTCTCGACCACGCCCTGTTGTCGATGTCACGGTGGTGTCGAAACAAAATCTTGCCATCCCCTTCGACAAAGAACCGGGCGACATCGGCGCCAGGGTCTACCAGGCGCACCGAGCGCTTGGTCTCGATGTCGAGATAAAAGATTCCGGTGCCAGAGGTTGCAAGGCGTGTCGCCGTGAGGAGACCCGGCCGCACAAAGGTGTAGACGTCTTCCAAAGTGGCATCGCCATTGGTTGTGCTTAGGACAAGGTCTTGCCGAAGTGCGACAAGGTCGCCTGTAGCAACAGGAGATTGAAAGCGAATTGTCGAGTCGTCGAGAACCTCGACGTCTGTTGCTTCTAGGCCCGCAATTGTGATTGTGGGCGTGCCAGGGTTATTGGTTTGCAGGAACGCGCCGGAGAGTTCGATGGTTGCGCCACCTGCCAAAGGGCCAAACTTCGCTGAGAGGCCGTCAAGGGTTGGCAGTCGGTTGTAGGTGTACGAGCGTGGCAACTCCGCAAAGCCTGCGGGCCCAAAGACCAAGACATCGAGCGGCGTTTCGACATTCGCGCCGTTTGGAACCGTCACGCGAATGCTGGTGTCACTTTCGATGGTGGTCGAGTCTGTTTCGATGCCGCCAATCACCACAGCAGTGCCTTCGACAAAGCCCGTGCCGCTAATGGTGACTTCGTTGCCACCAGCGACAGGCCCGCGAGCTGGCGTGATGCTGGCGACAGTCGGCGCCTCATCAGGATTGCCCCCGCCGTTAACTTCAAGAGTGCCGCAAGCGGCGAAAAGGAGGACGAATGCGAGTGTGCTGCGTTGCATGGAATTGGGCCTGGGACGAGGTGAAAACGTTGGTCGGTTTTGCAGAGCCATTATCGAAGAGGTGTTATCGAAGAGCCATTATCGAAGAGCCATTATCGAAGAGGTGTTAGGCCTCGCAGGTTGCGACCAATGGTGCCAACAACCTGTGCATTGCCAGAAACTGGGTCAATCGAGAAGAGAATATTGACGCCGCCGCCGCCCTTTCCGCCGCTTGCATCCTTGCTAAGCCCGTAGAGGACGCCTCCCGAGAAGGCCAATCCACGAATACTAAAGAGACCGGTATCTGTGATTTGCCCAAGCACGCCTGTTGTTGGGTTGATCTCAGCAATGTCCCCATTCTGCATGACAAACATCTTGGTGCCATCCGAAGCTAAGTTTAGGCGTGAGCCATTTGCTGTGAACGATCCGATTCGGGTGAAGGTCGCTTGTGTGGGATCGATGCGACCAAACTGCTCTCCGCCCGGGTTGTCGCGACAGACGGCAAAGAGCTGGCCTTGATGACTTGTGAGCGCGTGGATTTTTGCGCACCCCTCTAGAGGATCGAGCCGCTGTGAATCTCCGGTTTGAAGGTCGTGCTTCACAAAGAGGTTGCCTTCGCCTTTGACGAAAAGCGCGTTGTCCTGCGCTGCGGTACCACCGCAAACGCTGGCACCAAACTCACCTTGCCCGTTCACGGTAATTTCCAAGGGCTCGACAACAGCGGTTAGTGGATCGACGTGAAAGACCTCGCCAGATTTTGCAGCGTTGGGATCTGCGACAATATCGAACCCGCCGCTATGCCCAAAGGTGAGTAGGCCTTGCGTCGTATAAGAATAGTTCTCTTGGGGCGAGGATGTACCATTGTCGTTCGAGAGTTCCGGTGTCACCGTTGCGCCGGGCGTGCCTCTTGGGGCGGTCACCGTCATGCTGGTATCGCTGGCAATCGCAACAACGAATGCTTGTGCATCTCCGAAAAACACTGAGTTCTCCCCCGGCTCGAGAGCTTCAAACCCTGTGCCCGTGAGCGTTACGGTTTCGCCCCCGAGGTAGTCTCCGTCGGGTGGATCAACCTCGGTTATGGTTGGCAGCGGGTTGTACGAGTACACATCGCTTAGCGAGGCGCTGCCATTGCCATTAAAAAGCGTTAGAGAGACCGAGCCGGATTCGGTGCCCGATGGCACGATAAGCTCGATCGTATTGTCGTTGAGCACATTCACTCGCTCGGAGAGAATGCCGTCAATGAGCGCATTGTTTTGAGTTGCGCCCGCCAGCAGAAAGCCCGAGCCGCGAACGACGACGGTATTGCCACCGGCAAGGGGACCGTGATCTGGAGTGACTTCGTTGATGGAGATGAAGCCCGAGCCGCCTGGGCCTGCGTCTGAGTTGTCATCGTCGCCGCTTCCGCAAGCGAGCAGTGCAAGTGAAGTTGTCGCGATGAGAGCGAGCGAAGTGGTTGCGCCAAAGACACGAGATTGCTTCATAAACAAGGATCCCCAAGAGCGAGCTGACCCCCTGTCAGCGTGCCGCTAGAGGATACCGGTCCTCGGAAGTGAAGACAATGCGCTGGGTTACAGGCCTGCGACTCCCAGAAGTTTGGCGTGATGCCGCAGATGATCTTCCATAAAGGTTTGGATGAAGAAGTAGCTGTGGTCGTAACCGGCGTGCATTCGCAGCTCGACACTTAGTCCAGCCTCCGCGCATTTTTCCGCAAATGCTGTTGGGCTAAGCTGCTCGGCTAAGAAGCTATCTGCCTCGCCTTGGTCGATGAGAATGTCTGAGCAGCGCTTGCCCGAGGCGACGAGTTCGGTGGCATCGTAGGCCGCCCACTCGGCTTCGGTTGCCAAGTAGCCAGCAAAGGCCTTTTGGCCCCATGGCACCTTAGAAGGCGCGCAAATTGGGGAGAATGCCGAGACCGATTTGTAGCGCTCGGGGTTTTTGAGGGCCAGGGTGAGAGCCCCGTGGCCACCCATCGAGTGGCCAAAGATGCCCTGCGGCGCCTGGGTGGAACCAATCTCTGGAAGCAAGAGGGTAGGGAGCTCTTTGGTGATGTAGGTCTCCATTAAGTAGTTCTTTGACCAAGGCTCGGCGGTTGCGTCGAGGTAGAAGCCGGCGCCGGTGCCAAAGTCCCAATCGTCGTCTTCGCCAGCAATGCCTGCCCCTCGAGGCGAGGTATCGGGGCACACGATGATAAGGCCAAGCTCGGCGGCGACGCGCTGAAAGCCGCCCTTGGTAACCACGTTCTGGTCGTTGCAAGTGAGCCCGCTTAGGTACCAAAGCACCGGCGTTTTAGCGTTTGCCCCAGGTGGCAGAAACACAGACACAGGCATATTGGTGCGCGTTGCTGTTGAGAGATGTTCGTAGCGCAGCTGGCGCCCGCCGAAACAGAGAAATTCTGAGGTCTTGATTAGGCTTATCATTAGAACGTCACCACACTTCGGATGCTCTTGCCTTCGTGCATGAGATCAAAGGCCTTGTTAATGTCGTCAAGGCCCATGGTGTGGGTAATCATCGGGTCGATTTGGATCTTGCCATCCATGTACCAATCGACAATTTCGGGAACACCGGTGCGGCCTTTCACACCGCCAAAGGCGCTGCCTTTCCAAACTCGGCCGGTGACAAGTTGAAAGGGGCGCGTGGCGATTTCTTGGCCGGCGCCCGCAACCCCAATAATGATCGACTCGCCCCAGCCTTTGTGGCAGCACTCGAGGGCTTGCCGCATGAGGGTGGTGTTGCCGATGCACTCGAAGCTGTAGTCGGCACCGCCGCCGGTAAGGTCGACGATGTACGGAACTAGGTCGCCTTCCACTTCGTTGGGATTTACAAAGTGCGTCATGCCGAAGTCTTCGGCCATCTGCTTTTTGCCAGGGTTAATGTCGACGCCGACAATCATATTGGCGCCGGCGATGCGGGCCCCTTGCACAACATTGAGGCCGATGCCGCCAAGGCCAAAGACCACCACATTGTCGCCAGGGCGAACGTTTGCGGTATTGAAGACCGCGCCAATGCCCGTTGTGACGCCGCAGCCGATGTAGCAAATCTTGTCGAAGGGAGCGTCTTCGCGAACTTTGGCGAGGGCAATCTCGGGGACAACCGTGTGGTTGGCAAAGGTGCTTGTGCCCATGTAGTGAAAGATTGGTTCGCCGTCGATGGAGAAGCGGCTTGTGCCATCGGGCATAAGGCCTTGGCCCTGGGTTGAGCGAATGGCTTGGCAGAGGTTTGTCTTGCCCGAGGTGCAGTAGCTGCAGTTGCGACACTCTGGTGTGTAGAGAGGAATGACGTGGTCGCCTTTTTTAAGGCTGGTAACGCCTGGGCCAACATCGACAACAATGCCTGCGCCCTCGTGGCCGAGAATGGCTGGGAAAATGCCTTCGGGGTCGTCGCCCGAGAGTGTGAAGGCGTCGGTGTGGCAAACGCCCGTGGCTTTAATTTCGACGAGGACTTCACCGAATTTAGGTCCACCGAGTTCGACGTCGGCAACGGTTAAGGGGCTTCCTGCTTTGGTGGCGAGTGCGGCGCGTGTCTTCATATCGGGGAGCGTAACGCGAAGGAGTCCGGTCGGACAGTGGCTCTGGCGTCCGCAAATCGGCCGGACGGACAAGGTGCTGCCAAAGGTTTTGTGGTGTTGGCTTTGGCGCGCTTCATGCGATTGGCAGGAGACGAACCTCTAACCCCCCTACATGGAGAAGAAGATGCCCAAAGATACAAAAACTGCTGCCAAGACCGAGGCCGAACCGGCAAGTGAAATCACATCCAAGAAAGGCAAGGCGATCGATGAAGCCCTGCGCGTTATCCGCAAGCAATTTGGAGCTGGCTCGATCATGCGCCTTGGCAAAGGCGAAGCCCAAGATGTCGAGGTTATCCCGACCGGATCTCTCGCCTTGGATATGGCGCTTGGAATTGGTGGCTTGCCCCGCGGGCGAATTGTCGAAATTTATGGGCCTGAGTCGTCGGGCAAAACAACGCTAACGCTTCACGCAATTGCCGAAGCACAAGCCAAAGGAGGCGTTTGCGCCTTTGTCGATGCGGAGCATGCGCTCGATACAAGTTACGCGCAAAATCTTGGCATCAAGCTCGATGAGCTTTTGATTTCGCAACCGGATTGCGGTGAAGAGGCGTTGGAAATTACCGACACCTTGGTGCGCACTGGTGCAGTCGACTTAATCGTTGTGGACTCGGTTGCCGCGCTCACGCCGAGGGCCGAGATCGAAGGCGAGATGGGCGATCATCACATGGCGCTGCAAGCTCGGCTTATGAGCCAGGCACTGCGCAAACTCACCGCGGCGGCCTCTCGCACCAAGACGACGGTTGTCTTCATCAACCAATTGCGGCTTAAAGTTGGTGTTGTCTTTGGCAACCCAGAGACAACAACTGGCGGCAATGCGCTTAAGTTCTACAGCTCGGTGCGTCTCGATATTCGTCGCAAAAAGCCCATCAAGAACGGCGACGAAATTATTGGCTCGTGCACGCGAGTTAAAGTTGTGAAGAACAAGATGGCGCCGCCGTTCCGCGAAGCCAACTTCGAAATCATGTACGGCACTGGCGTCAATCGCATGGCAGAGCTAGTCGACACCGCCGAGGGGCTTGGCCTCGTGGAGAAGAGCGGGGCTTGGTACAGCTACCGAGGCGAAAAGCTTGGGCACGGTCGCGAAAAGGCGATGGCAACCTTGATGGAGCAACCAAAGGTTGCGAATGAGTTGAAGGGCATGCTGATGCAGCACGTAAAGGATAAACTCTCAGGCGCTATCACTGGGCCAAGCAATGGAGTTCTTCTGAGCGCGGATAAGGCATTGGCTGCTAAGACAACTTCTGGGGTTGCCTCGTGAGCCAGGTTGAGCGTCTAGAGCCCAGCGCCGAGTTGCAGCGGCTTGTCGAAGGGCATTTGCGCGATTCGCTTATGCTCCGATCGGTTATGCAAGCCGAGAAAGCCTCGCTCTCGCGAATCGTTGCGGCCCTCCAAGGGGTACCAGACGAGTTGCACGCAACCTTGGTTGGCATCTGTATGCAACGAGTTGCTGGCGCGTTTGTCTCCGACCCCTAGCCGCATTTGGTACCCTATCGGAATGTCTGTGGTGGCAAGTTGCCTCGCTCTCGCTCTCGCACTGGCTTTGAGTGCGGGAGCCTGTGGGCGAATCGGCTACGACGCTGGGCCCGATACAGATGCAACGCCCAATGCAGCGACCATCGACGCACGAAGTACCAACGGTGGCGATGGTGGCAGCGTCTCGTGTGCCGAAAACAGCAGCGGCAATTGTGCGGATATGACGATTGGGCTCGGGACTGGCTCGACACAGGTTTTTGATGTGCTTCAAAGCTACCCGACCCCGCTGATTCCAACGTGCGGGGCTGGGCCCGTCTCCGAAGTGCGCACAACAATTCGTGCGCCTTCGGTGCCATCGACAGTGACCTTCGAGGTGGCGGCCGACACCGACATCTTTCTCACGATTCTCTCGGACGATTGTGATGGAGCGGTTTTGCAGTGCATGCACATCCCGGCCAACAGCAACGGCTCGATACAAATCTCGACTCAGCCCTCGGAGCGGTTCTTGGTATCCGCCGCGTCAAACGATAGCTGTGGTGGCGTTGGGCTCACCATTGCAGGCACGGCAGACGGCAGCTAGAAGCGCTACACTCGCCGAATGACGACTTGGATGCTCTACGGAGCCAATGGATACACAGGCAGGCTTATCATCGACGTTGCCAAACGACGTGGCCTAAAGCCTGTTTTGGCGGGGCGCAATAAGGCGGAGCTAGAAGCGCTTGCCGTCGAGTACGATTTGGAATGCCGCGTCTTTCCCATCGAGGCGATGCAGCAAAACCTCGAAGGCATTTCTTCGGTGCTCCTCGCCGCCGGACCGTTTGTGCACACAAGCGCGATCGTCGCTGAAGCGTGCATCGCCAAGGGCATTCACTATCTCGACATCACCGGTGAAATTAGCGTCTACGAGGCGCTTCACACCCAGGACGCTGCGGCGCGTGCTGCAGGTAGTGTACTTCTGCCGGGTGTTGGCTTCGATGTCGTTCCTTCCGATTGCCTGGCGGCATCGCTCGCCGAGGCCATGCCCGATGCGATTGCCCTTGAGCTTGCGTTCTCCGGCGGCCAACTAAGCAAGGGCACCACAAAGACCATGCTGGCCCACGTCGGCAGCGGTGGTGCGATTCGCGAAGACGGAATCATCAAAACCGTACCCCTGGCGTATCACACCAAGACCATCACGTTTCACGACAAGACTCGCCAGTGCATGACCATTCCATGGGGCGATGTTTCCACCGCCTTTCGCTCCACAGGCATCGGAACAATTCGGGTCTACAGTTCGGCAAACAAGGCCGCTGTTCGGCAAATGAAAATCATGCGTCACGTTGCTCCGCTCTTGGACAATCGCTTTGTGCAAAAGCAACTTGGCAGGCTCATTGACGCAAAAGTCAAAGGCCCTGGAGCCTCTGCCCGAGCCGCCGGCAAGGCCGAGTTTTGGGGGCTTGTGCGCAACGCCGATGGCACCACGCTCGAAGGAACTCTCACGACCACCGAGGGCTACTCGTTAACGGCAGAGTGTGCCGTCACTAGTGTCGAGCGGATCGGTACTGTGGATCCTGGATTCAAGACGCCGTCTCTGGCCTTCGGAGCTGCCTACATCACCGAGTTCGAAGGCTGCACATTGAGAATTCCGACGCTGTAATTTCTTGCCCTATAGAAGCCTTCTAGGTGACCGATTGAGTGAGGGAGCATCGAGGTTCCTATGCGTCTTCTCACAATCATTGTCTTGGCAAGTACGGTTTCTGGTGGCTGTGTCGCGACCATTTCAAGCGCGCCAGAAGCGGCATCACCCCAAGCCCACACGGTTCATCGCTCTGGAATGATCCGCGGTGTGATTCAAAATGAGCATGGCTGGGAACTTAGCAACATCGCCGTGCTCGCCATTTCCAACGATGGAACCGGTTCACGAATGGGCTACAGTGATCGCCAAGGGATCTATCAGATCGATGATTTGGCGCCGGGTAGCTACACGTTGCGAGTTCGGCGAGGCTCGGCCCTAGTCTTAGAGCAGACAGTCCGCGTTGCGGGCGGAAGCTCACGAGAGGTGCACCTGCGCGTGCCTGCGGTCTTTGGCGATCGCCCGGATCAGCGCGAACGTCCAATTGTCGATCGCTCGCTGATTCGCTCGAGCCGCATCCGCGGTCGGTAGTTCTATTGGCCTGATTGGGCTACAATCCCCGGCGATGGGACACGATTCAGGCTCTCAAGATCCGAGCCGGAGCTTGATCTTCACACTTACGGAGCTCGAGCTTCTGGATGATTCTGATGTGGTTGCCGATGGCGGCACGATGGTCGCTACCGCTGCTCGGGTTCGCGAGGTTGTGGACGATCAGCTCTCCCCCGAGTGGCCGCTGTCTACCGAAGGCGTTCAGACCGCGGTAAACCTGCCAGCCGCGAATGTCTCAGAATCCACTGAGCCGGTAATCCAGTCCCTGCGTGCGGGCACCCTTGATGGCTTGCCGAGCAAGGCGCCAATCAACAAGGGGCAGACCGTCGGCGATCGCTATCAGATCGTCGACTCCATTGCCGATGGTGGCATGGGGCGGGTGCACCGAGTGACACACCTGCATCTGGGCAAGACCTTCGCGCTCAAGCAGATGCACGATACGTTTCGCTCAGACGAGAGTTTCCGCGCCAAGTTCTACCAAGAGGCAAGGCTTGCCAGCAGCCTCTCGCACCGCAACATCGTCTCAATCGTCGACTTCGGCGAGGACCCCACAATTGGCGTCTTCATGGTGATGGAGTTGGTCGAAGGTGACATGCTCTCGCTTCGGCTGCGCAACCAGGAGCGCTTGCCTCTGCGCATGGCCTGTGAGGTCATTTTGCAAATCGCCGACGCGCTTCACTACATTCACAAAGCCGGCATTGTTCACGGCGACATCAAACCCGATAACATTCTCTTGCGCCGAGCTGGGCGCAGCGAGCTCAATCGTTGGAACATCTGCCTTCTCGACTTTGGTTTGGCGCGTGCGCAATCCGGTACAAGCGAAGACGAGCACATTGAAGGCACTCCAGCCTATATGGCTCCCGAAGTAATCTGCGGAAAGCCGCTTCAAGAGGCATGCGATATCTACAGCCTTGGCATTCTCGCCTACCAAGTTGTTACCGGGACGCCTCCGTTTCGCGGCGAGCTGCGAGAGCTCATGGCGCAACACTTGGGAAAAGTTCCTGCGCCTCTTGCTGAGGTTGCAGGCACGCCCATGGATGAGCGTCTCGAAGCCCTCATTATGAAGGCGCTTGAGAAGGATCCTAAGAATCGACAGGCCTCGATGGAGGCGTTCATCTTTGAGCTCAAGACCGTAATGGACATGCTTGGCTTTGGTCGGCGACGCGGGAAGAAGGTCGCTGCTAAGTCGGGGCGTCAACGCGGTGGCGATAGGTTGGCAAAGCTCGCCTTTGAACACTGCACCCATGGCATGGCGGTGCTTGATGCCAAGGGCGATGTCGAAGTTGCCAATGGTGCCTTTGCCTACTTCTTTCATCGCGAGGATGAAGATTCTAGAAGTGGCATGTCGGTGATGGACCCAAGGTTCCTGCGTATCAACCCCGAACTTCCAACAGACCTGAAACAGGTGGTTGAAGAGCGCAGCACCATTCGCCGGTCATTAAACTTCAAGGGTGGCGAAGAGGAAACGGTCGAGTTCGTCTTCACGCTTTCGCCAATCAAGGGCGAAGCACATAAAGTGCTTCTAAGTATAATTCGGATTTCCTAGACTGCCTTGTGCAGCTATGTCGTTGCATAGCTATGTCGTTGCGCAGCTATGTTGTTGCGCAGACTAGAGCGGCAGTGAGATGGTGAATGTCGCGCCGCCGCCAACGGTGGACTCGGTTGTTAGGCTGCCGCCGTGCTTGTCGACGACAATGTCCCGCGCAATCGCAAGTCCTTGTCCGGTACCTCGGCCCACCTCTTTGGTCGTAAAGAATGGGTCAAAGATGCGCTCTTGCGTCTCGATGTTCATTCCGCAGCCGTTGTCTTGAAAGGTAATGGATAACATCCCCGAGTCGTGGTCTGCCTTCGTGCGAATTTTGATCCAACCCGTATCAACGCTTTGGCCCGAGTCGGCAATGGCGTGAGCGGCGTTGACGATGATGTTAAGGAAGACTTGGTTAAGCCCACCGAGGAGACACGGAATAAGCGGGATGTCGCCAAGTTCACATTTGATGGTTGCCAAGAAGCGATACTCGGAATGAGCAACGGCAAGGGTGCTCTCGATTGCTCGATTGATGTCGCCAAGCTCTTTTCGATCACTATCTGGATGCGCGAAATTGCGCATGGCACCAACAATGGTTGAGATGGTTGTAATGCCTTCGGTGATGGCGGTGAAGGCATCTGGGATTTCTTCGTAGAGGAAGTTGATGTCGACATCGCCCGCTTCTTTGTCGGCGGCAAGCAAGAGTCTATGACACGCTTCAGCATCAGAGCGCGCTTCGTAGGCTTCGTTAAACTTAGAGACGACTGCCTGCAAATCGACGAATGCCTCTGCGAGGAAGTGGATGTTGTTGCCAATATACTGAGTTGGAGTATTAATTTCGTGTGCGATGCCCGCGGCTAGTTGGCCGACCGCCTCAAGCTTTTGAGAAACTTGGAGTTCGCGCGTAATACGGCTCTTCTCTACGATCTCCTGTTGGAGGCGGTTGTTGGTATCGACCAACTTATCAAGGGCGCCTTGCAGCGCGGCTTGTTTCGACTGCAGCTGCACGTTGGCGAGTGCAAGTTCACGTGCGCGCAGTTCTGCATCGGTCTCAAACTTACCAATCGAAGATCGAAGTCGTTCCTCAAGTTGGGCGCCCTCACGTCTTCGTTGGGCTGCAGCAATCAGGTTGGAGGCCTTTTGGACAATCTCATTTCCCGTAAAGGGCTTGTTGATGTAGTCCCACTGGTCCTTGCGATGTTCGCCAAAGACTTTTGCCAACTCCTCCAGAGGTTTGTCTTGATAGGCCGTCACAATGACGCAGTAAAGATCTGGATGAATTTCTAGCAGCTGGCGAATCGTCTCGAGGCCGTCAATTCCTCCGGGCATCTTCATGTCAAAGAAGCCCACGTCAATTCGCTTCCCTTGTTGAGCTTGTGCTCGCACAAGTTCAACTGCTGCTTCTCCCGTGTTCGCTGTGAGCACGTTGTAGTCGGCCCTTGGATTTGGCACAGCCTGCGCTTTTGGGGCCGTTATTCGGCGACTGCTGCGAAGGCTTGGGCGTCGTGAAGCGTTGGTATTTGCCGATAGGTAGTGAACGTAGGCATCGAGCAAGCCTTGCTCATCGTCGACAACAAGAATCGTTGGCCTTGTTGGAACCTCGGTGTTTTGTGGCTCGTCGTCGGATGCCAGCAGTAACGCTCGTGCATCTGCTTCCGTGGTCGTCGCAGGTTTGGGACTATGCTGTGACATGGTTTGTTTCTCCCGTCTTAACGTCGAGCAGAGTAGGCAGCGCGATCTGGAAGACGGCACCTTTGCCCAGTGCGCTGTGATGCAGCGTAAGATCGCCTTCGACCGCGCGAACTAGCCGTCTGGCGATAGCGAGACCTAGGCCGGTTCCATCGCTAGAACCTCGAGTTGTGAAGTTTGATTCGAAGAGAAAAGCCTTGTGCTCTTCGGAGATTCCAGGCCCATCATCTTCGACGTAGATGAATGCCGAGCCCTGGCTACTCTCCGCTCGCAGCGTTACGAGACCTCCTAAGCGCCCGCGGTCTTCCTCGATCGCTAGCATCGAATTCCGCATAAGGTTCGTGATGACTTGAATGAGTTCATAGCGATCTACGCAGACGACGAGGTCGCCACTGCAGACTATATCGGCCATGATATTGCGCTTCTTAAAGCCATCTTGAAGGATGTCGACGGATTCTCGAAGGAGGGCTCGAACCTCGTGTGCCTCGGCCGTTCCAGAAGAGCGAGCCATACTGCGCATTCCATCGACAATGTGTGTGATTCGATCAATCTCCTTAAGTAGAAACGCGAGATCTTGCTGCAGCTCGCTGCTCTGAGAGTCGAGGTTTTCGAAGAAGAGCCCCAGATTCTCCATGTCTTCAGTGAAGAGCGCCTTCTGAGGATCGTCGGCGCAGGGCTTTTTAAACCCCGATAGGAGTTTCTCAAATCCACCTTCTTGGTAATCACTTTGCCAGCAGGAAAGGATCTCTTGAATCAGCCCAAGCTCTTCCTGATTCACCCGCTCTGTTGTTTCTGTGATTCGAGTAAGCCTGCCGTGCATGCTGGACACAGGGTTGAGCACCTCGTGAGCAGTTCGCCCTGCCATCTCGCCAACCGCTGCGAGGCGTGTGGAGCTGAGAAGTTGCTCGCGAGTTTCGTGGATGGTTTGCAAGTTGGCTTCGAGTTTGGCTTGCTGCTTAGCGAGCGTTAGATCCCGCTGGTGGATGGCTCGACTCATGATGTTTAGATGGTGAGCAAGGAGTCGCATCTCCCATGCGCCGACATGCTGTGGGACGTGATCTAAGAGGTTTCCTTCCCTAACTTCTTTCGTGAATTTCACCATCGAGTTGATAGGGTGAACGATAGAAGCTGAGAATTTTACTGAAGCAATAAATGATGCAATGACAAAGAGAATTGCCACGATGGACACGGTGCGGATCCACATGCGAAGCGTATCCGTAGCTGATGTCGAGTACGCCAATTCTATGTTCCCTAGCGGAAGCCCTTCAAAAACGACCTCTCGGGCGCCAATCGCAAGGCCCTTCTTTTGGCGTACAACGCCATCTACGGGGCTTGAGATGTCTTTTGGGCGCGATCCATACGTGTACAACTCTGTGCCTTCGCTGTCTAAGAACCTCACGTAGCGAAGCTCGCTGTCAGCGGCAAGCGGGGTGACGGCCCTCGCTATTTCTTCGATGTCGTTGGTGGCAATTGCGACATCCAGCTGCGCGAGTCGGTCAATCGACATGATTGTCTTTCTTCGCACATTGTCGCGCACCGTAGGCAGGGTTGTGGTCTGCAATAGGACAATCGCAACGAGGGAGAGCAGCGAGAACACCGCGGTGGTGCCAAGCCCAAAGAGCAGTAGTTGTCGTCGTAGTTTCACTACGGAACCTGCACGTAGAGAGGGTAATCTGGCGAGAGATGCGACGTCCCACTGATGGTGATCGCCTTCACCCAGTCTGGCATTTGATCGGCGCGCATATAGCCAATGGCGCCAGGAAATCTTGTGACGATTTTTGCGACCTGAAGACTGCTGCTTAGACTTCGCGGAGCTCCTCGCTCGCCTCGAACTTTTCGATCGATCCAGTAGCGTCCCACGGCACTTGGCGAAAGCCCCAGAACGCGCTTGTCGAACGCAATGCGTACCTGAGTTCGAGCGGGGCGATTGAAGGGCTTCTTTGAGCGAGTTGGATTGTCTCCGTCAAAGGTTCGCCTAAGTTCACTAAGCGACATCGAGTCGATCTTGCTGTCCTTGGCAACCACGATCACCACGGCAATTCGCTTATCGGCGAGCGCTTGGCTTGCGCTTGCGTGCCCAAGGGTGAGCATGCAAAACGCAGCAAACGCGCAAAGCATGTGTCGCACTAGAATACCCATGCCATCTGGAAATTGAACCCGCTTAGCTTGTCGGGCGGGAGAAACGAAGTCACACCAGCCTGTTGATCGAACGCGAGTTGAAAGGCCGACGCCTTGAGCGTTACTTGCGGCAACGGCCGGATTACAACGCCAACGGTGGAGAGGGCGAGATCTACTCCCTTGCTACTCACGCTCGCCAACTCATAGGACGACCAGAGAATCGTGTGCTGCCAGGGCAGCTCGTATCCGAGCAGAGCGTACCCTCCAACATCGATCGAGTCTGCTTGCAAAGCGTTTGAAGCAACAAAGTGGGTGGGCCGTCCGCGCCCCGTATACGCTGTTTGCTGTGAGGCAATCTCGGCGATCAAGAGCACGTTCTTCCATCGCAGTCTCAGGTCTCCCGTGACACTCAGAACATTGCTCTCGCGGTCAATGACGGTCATTGCTGCGACATCTTGGATGGTGGCCCCAGAGACGATCGTCTCCGCATGAGTCTCCGAATCCCTACCGTAGTTCGCCGCTGTTCCAACGGTGAACTCGTCCAGCCATGGAGTCGCAAGCTTAAGGCTCGCGCCTAAGGCTTTATTGCCATCGAGGTCTCGGTATTCGTCGGTTGGCCCTCGGCCATTGGCAAGGGTAGCGAAGTACTTTAGGCGGTAGTCGTCTATGCGGTACTCGCCGAGTAGCTGAATTCCGGTTTGTGCCCCGGGCATAAAGTCCGAACCCACAATGAATGGTTTGCGAACTCCGATAACCGTTGGGGATCCATGATCGATGTTCCAAATGCCGTAGGGCGTGAGCCATCGGCCCATACGTATCTTTAGATGCGCATTAAGGCGGTATTGCAGCCATGCCCGCTCGATGATGATGCCCCCGACGCGAACGGTGTCGGCGGGGTCTACGTCGTCGCGAAACTCAGAGTCTACAGGTGGTGATTGGACGACTACATCCTCAACCTGTCCGCCATTGGGTAAGAACGTAAAGCGCACTTCCGCAAGCGATGTCCATCTGCTTGAAATGTTGCCTCGCACATAGAGGTTCAGATTGCCAAGGAGAAAGGTCCCATGATTTGGCAATCTCAAGTTCCACAGGCTGTCATCGGCAAATGATAAATAGCGATATGTGAAGTCGGCAAAACCGTAGATTTGTATGCGCTCTTCTTCGGCTTCAGATGCGTATTGCTCGCCTAAGAGTTCTTCTACACTCTGGACGTCATTGTCGTATTCGGATGAACTCGCGCCCGAGTTGGCATCCGGCGTTGTATCGACTGAATCCTCTGTTTGCGGAGGTGTGCTTGGCTCTGCAAAACTCTGCTTCGCAAGACCGAGTACTGCAAGCAGTAAAACAACTGCTGCGATTCTTAGACTGGGCATCGCCCCTCGGGTACGCACAGCGTGTCATCAAACCCCAAAGAGCTAAGGTCGCAGCATTCCCAACCCGGAAAACACGTTCCTTCGGAGCAGCCGCGAACGAGGCACTGTTCGATGAGCATGGTCTCGCAATAGGTTGCCTCTCCCCCGGCGCAGTCCCCATCAGAAGCGCAGGTCTCGCCTTGTCCAATCGGAGCTCGTTCACAGAAAAATTCTGACTCGCGTTGGTTGCACGCGTAGCCTTCCTCGCAGTCGCCCGGCTCGCATCCCTCGCTTGTGCAGTAATTGCGAACGCTATTGTCTTGGCAACGCGAGAAGGTAGTATCGATGCACGGATTGTCCGTCTCCTCGCATTCCACCCCAAGACCGGCTGGCAGCGGTGGCCCTGTCGAAACACAGCCGTGCTTGTCATCTGCGAGTTCGGTTCCCTCTTTACACGAGCATGCGCCCACGGCGTCAACGACTTGGTCTTTGCCGCATCGGTCATCGAGATCGACGATGCACGCTGTGCATAGCAGCAGAGGCAGGTATCGAAGTGCTGCTCGAAATGAAGAGAACATGGTTCTCTCCATGCATCGGTCGATGCGCGCAGAACTTGAGGCGCCACCAACGCAGCGAACCCTAGAAAATCAGATGATTAGCAGTCGATATCGGGAAAGAGTGGGGCGATCAGAAAGGTTCGTGCTGCCTCACAGGCTCGATCTCGCCTCTGTGTTTCGAGTTCCTTCCGGGTCGTTGCGTCGATCGCTGCCTGCATCTGCGTCGCGAGTTGTGCTGGGGAAACTTCGACCGAGGCCACTTCGACCGAGGCCAAGGTATCGAGATCCGCTTCATCGATATTGGGCAGGGAGAACACCGCGTCGCCAAGCGGAGCGAGGGACGTGCGCTCGCCCTCAACTTCCATCGTCATGATCTCGGCGAGCACGAGCGGCAGCAATTCAACATTTGTCGAGCCAGCGGGCAGGGTGGCAAGAGCCACGTCGAGGGTCCCATTTGCTATGCGTTCCGATGCATCGTCAAAAAGCCCACAGCGAAACGCGCTGTTCACGGGCCTAGACCAGTCAAGGCTTCGCACTTGCAAAGCCTGCAATGGGGAAAGTGTCCCACGGGTCACGAGAGCAAGCTCACTGCGAATACTCGATTCTCCGCGAACCGCCATGAGAGTTAGGTTTGAATCGCCATCCGCGACTGGAGGGATTCGCATCGTGTCTTGATGTACAAACTCGAGCTCATCTCCAACATCCAGCGCGATCAGAAGTTCTCGTACGCTATCGTCGATAACCGCCGAGCTTCGAAACTCTCCACTTCCGTGAATCTCCGAAACGTAATTTGCTTGCTCATCGCAAAATAGTGGCTGCAAGAGCGAGAGAGCTTCTGAGAATGAAGCAGGCTGGTAGCGAGCTTGTAAACGAGCTCCAGTGACGCGATCGACTCCCGCGCGCACGATTGGCTCAAAATTGGAGGCCGAGTCGAGAAGGCCTGGTGCACTCACCTGTGCAAAGACATTTCCGGATGCACTGGCGCCGGGCATAAATTCATCAAAGACGTGAGAGCGAAATCCGGGTTCTGCATTCCACTGCGACCACGGATTTGTCATCTCGTTCATCAGAGGTTGCCACTGACCCAACTCTCTTGGACCTCCGTGACAGCTAAGGCAGTAGGCGGGTTGAACATTCACGCTCATGCCGCCGCCAGGTCGCGGCGCTGTGGCATAGCGTCGGTACTCACCAGCCTCGTCATCCCAAGCTGTCATATGCACAACTCGCGGTTCGAAGTCGTTGTCGTCTCCAAGCGCTGGCAAGAGCAGGAAGAACTCGCTTGCTTGGGTTGGCGAATCGGCGCAGTGGTTAAAGATCGTCTTGGGGTTTAGCGCCTCGTTCGAAAGCACCATAAAGCTGCGTTGTCGCTCGCCATTGCAGCCAAGCACATCACTCATGCCAGCAAGGATGGTCTGGTAGTCGCCAGCTAAGCTTCCATCATCGAGCGCCGCACCTCGGAGAAATTCTGAGATTGGATCAGAAAAACCCGCGAGCGAGCTAAGAAGCTCTTCGCGGGTTTCTGCAGCGCTGCATCGATCGTCTTCGCAGTTTAGATCGTCGCTAGCGCCGTCGCAGCTCGCAGCAAGTGCGGCGAGTGCGACTAGGCTCGTTCGTAGGGTGTTCCTTATGAACATTCCTGCATGCAAACTGTTTGCACTTGCTCAACACAGACGTTGTCCCAACTGTTGTTGCAGCAGAAGGCATCTGCTTCGCAGATTTGCGCAACGCAGGTGTTTTCTGGGCATGTGCTGGTGGTGAGCGCTGCGCCCTCTTCACAAACATCGTGAGCGCATGTGGCGGGCTCAGGCTCAGGCTCAGGCTCAGGCTCAGGATTTGTCACAGCTGCTGTTACTGCCGTGAATGCCGTGGTCACGTTGCAATCGACTGGGCTTAGACGCGAACCCTGTGCAACCGAGAGATTGTCGGTAGGCATCGTTTGCGGAAACTCAAAGACGCGAAGGTTTCCAGCGATTGCCCGGTTAAGCGACGTGATTTGCAGAGCGTTTTGCACAAGAGCTGGAGAACCAAGGTCGGTGCAGGCAGTGGTGTACGCGTTGATTGCGGTATCGTGTCCACCCTCGGTGAGAAGGTTGTTCTTTAGCTCAGCTGCTGGAGTCCCTGCGGCTGGGTTGGCTAGGTTGTCGAGAAAGCCTTTGCGAATGCTGTCGGGGTTTTGATCCGCAGAAGCGAGAACCGGAGCAAACTCCAATAGGTCACAGCGATCATCCGAGAAGATTGGGCGAGTGAAGTCGACCATCAAAACGTCTTTGATGAACTCTTCGTTGATGATGCCTGCAGCCTCAAGCTTGTCGACATAGTCGTTGTCGGCGTGTGCTCGCTCGATGAAGACGTAATCGAAGACGGTATCGATTGCGCCGGGAAGACCCTGGATGTTCTGACCGTTTGCCTTGATGGCTGCGTCGTAGTCTGCAAAGTCGATGCTGATGCTGCCAAAGCCTTTAAGTTGTGGATCGAGAAGAGAATCAAAGCCAATGCGGCTCATTTCGCTTCCGCCTGCGCCACCTTCAACTGGGCTCTCGAAGTCGGCGCCATTGTCGAGGTTTACTTCGACTGTGCAGAAGAGAGGGCGAAGTGCTTCTTTTAGAGAAGAATTCTCACGAAGACTTGCGAGGCGGGTCTCGTTCCAAGCCTTGTTGCCTTTTTTAACGACGCCTTCAAACTCGGAGCCTGTTGCACGGCTACCAAGGTCGGCGTGTGCATCGATAAGCTCACCTGCACCAGGAGTGTCCATGTGGCCTTCCCAGTGAACCCAAGGTGTATCGAGCTCTTTCATAATAAGGCCGCCACCGGTGTGGCAGGCTGCACAGCGACGAACGTTGCCCTCTGCGCCTTTGGCCATATCGTGAGAGTTGCCAAAGAAGTGCACTTTTTGGCCGTCGGTCTCGTAGTAGTTAAAGACGCCTGCAGTTTTGTCAAAGGCCATAACCTCGACACCACCTGGAAGCGACGACGCACCGGCGCGAATGCCAAAGAGCGAGAAGACCAATTCGTGAGTTTCGCGACCACCACAGCGACGCGATGTCACCAAGCGGTAGTTTGTTGCTTCGCCGGCGGCTTGTGCGGTTTCAGAAACGGCACGCGTTGCGATTCCTGATTCTTCATCCGGGCAACCTTCGGTGTCGTTCACGCGAAGCTTGGCCATGATGTCTTGAAATGTTGTTGGGCAGTCTTCGCCCGTTTTAAAGACAAAGTTTGCAAGAGGGTCGTTAAGACGGCCTGCAACCTTGGCGTTTCCGCGACCACTCTCGTCGGTTATGATTCCATCACACGGACTGTCTGCGACTTCTGAGTCGGGGATGTCGAGGTCATCGCACTTGTCGCCGCGGCAGCTATCTGCGTCGGGACCTGTCTTGCCGGTATCACTTGAGCAGCCAATGCCAAATGCCATTCCAAATGCAAGAGTGAGGGGGAGGGTGGTGAGGAGGGTGTTTTTTCGTAGTTTCATGAAAGAAGATTTCTGCGCGTGTCTTTAAGAGGCGAGGGACACTCAGTGTCAAAGTCTGTAGAGCAACTGATGTGCCATCATCGCCAAAACGTGTCGCATTCACACCTTTAAAGGGCGTCTTTCTGGATCCAAGTACTTAGACGCGGTGCGGTGAGATTGGTCGCCCACACTGGCTAGACAACCAGCCAGTGTTTGACCACGTTTGAAAAAGCGGGGGGACAACTGTCCCCGGTCGTCAGTACAGTGATTGGTAGGAATTGTTCCGAACCAGGTACTCGTACCAAAGTTCTAGTAGCGATCTGCTACGGTTTTGGGTTCGAGAACCCAAGGCGTGTCGCTGCAGGTATCTGCATAGGGACTGCTCGATGTAGAAGGATCGCAGGAGAGGCTTTCTGCTGGTGGCAGAGAGACGTGCACAACAACGTTGTCGCCGTACTTTTGCATGCAGAGGCCTTTGAGATCGTATGCGCCGCGAATCACTTCTGCGGCACTTAGATCACAACGAACAAGAGTGTCGCTGCCCTCACCATCGTCTAGATAATTACACCCAGCTGGAAGGTCGAAAGGATTGGACCAAGTGCCAAGAGCGAAGCCCATGCGATTGAAGGGAGAGATGAATTCCGCAATCTCAAGTGTTTCAGGATCGACTGGGCTGCATCCACATTCCGAGAGGCGAACCGCAGCCGAGCACATCGTCGTATCCGATTTGCGAAAGGCGGTTTTATTGAGCTTGTCATTGAGCATGCAACTTCGAAAGAAGTCGTCGTGCAGCGGATCGTTTGCAACCGCAAAATCGCCAGTTGTAGGTTCGCCATCCATGCAGTCTTCGACAAGGACTTGGGCGGCGTCAGCCGAGTTTACCTCGAACTTCATGCGGAAGATTTCTTCGTCAACGGGAAGTCCAAAAACGGTGGGACAGCGATCTTCTTGTGGGTCGGCGCACGCTGCTACAGGCCCCTCGATGTCGCTATTCCAGGACGTGAAAATGCATTGGCCAACAATCGCCGATTCATCTGCTTCGAGCGCAAGAAGCTCATCAAACGTTAGTTCTAAGCGTTCTTCTGTTGTTCCAAACGTGTAGTCTTCGCCCAGGTTCCTGCCCAAAACGATGGGCGGATCGACCGGAGCATCTGTTGGCAGTTGAACCATCGCAAAGTACTCGCAGTACTCTTGACCGCGATCCGTACCCGACACGCCGGCAACGTCTGCACAAGACCATCGCACCCCATCGGGTTGGTAGGCGTATTGGTTCTCGTTGAACGCATCGAGGCGCCTTTCGACACAGAGATTTTCTGCAGGCCCATCGGGGATGTCGCACTTAAACGAGTCGAGGCAATCGCTCTTGCTGTCCACCTCACCGCAGCTGGCAGTTGCAACAAGTGCAAGGCTGCTAAGGGCTAGGCTGCGAATGGCTTTTGCGGCGTTCATCGTCGGGACGGACTGTTGCACGAAGTACGCCAGCGATACCGTTTTCTCTCGGCAAGAATTCTTGAATGATCCTACGCTCTGAGGCCCAAGGCAGCGTTAGCGAGGTGGCGGCTGCAGTCGCCATCACGTGCCTTCATCGTCGGACACGGGATCAACAAGCCCCATATAGCAGTGCCGTAGTCACGAAGGCTGGACTGACCAAGAAGGTCTGCGATCTCGATTTCCCTAGTGGGAATAGCACGTTGAGCATGTTTCACGCATTCCCACTCGAACCCGGACCCCGTGGCACGTTATGTGCTCAACTGCCGGACATGACTCCCGTCAGCCCCACCCGCCCACTCGCCCGCCGCGCTCGTTCCACCCTTTACGCCGCTGCGTTTGCAACCTTGGCTCTCGCCTCCTTCACTCTCGCTTCCTTGGCCGGTTGCGGAAGCAACGTCGGCAGCAACGGCGATTGCGAATCGGGGAAGTGTGATGACAAAGCGCCAACCCTCGCAGAGCGCAATGATCCCGTTGCGACGTATCTCAAGACCCTTGAGATCTCGGATGAAGGGCTGATGGTTTCGAGCTACCAAGACATCCTCTTTGGCGTCGCCGACGTCATGGGCTGCTCCACCGATAGCATCGCGGTCTTCACGGTCTCGGATACGCTAATTGATGCCCAGCCGTTTCCAAGGCTGGTCTCTGTCGCTTGTAAAGACGACGACTCGAAGGCTTCAGACTTTTTCATCGCCGCATCGTTTCAAGATGTTGACACCGGTGATGTCGATGTTCTCGATGTTGAAATGTTCGCTTGGGACAAAGTTGCCCGCGAGTACATGTTCTACGCATTTACTCCAGACGAAGATGAGATGGTTCGACTTGAAGTTGGCCCAAAACGCTGCGAAGGCTGTCACCTTACTCCGGCCGATACCAGCACCGTCGGCATGCGCATGACGCCGATCATGAACGAGCTAAACCGGCCGTGGACGCACTGGAACGCCGAGCCCGGCTTCCCCTCTCATCAATTTGTCGTTCCAGACAACATGGATGAGCAACCGAATTATTTTGGGTTGGCACTCGCTCGCCAAGCACCCGCTCAACGCTTAGAAGAAATCATTCGCTTTGGCGGCCACTCCAAGGTTGCCTCGGCACGTATTCGCGATCGCCGCAACGCGCCAAACATCGACGAGATCATGGGCATGCTTCGCCCGGTCTTTTGCAACGAGCAAGTCAACTACGTTAGCGAGGACCACGATAGCGGCATCCTCTTTAACTCGGCTCTTGTCGACCCAGGCATTCGCAGCATGTACGTGCAGATTCGTCCAAACGACTGGGCTTGGGATTGGCTAAATGACGAAGTAGTTCGCATTGGCTCGCCTGAAGGCGATACTACGGTTGTTCAAATTCCGGTTCGCGGCAATTCCGACGTTGCAATGGAAACATCCTTGGTAACCACCAAGGTACTTACTCCCTACCAAGTGCTTCGCGCTCGTGCCTTGGATTCAAGTCACCCAGTCTTTTCCGAGTTTCGCTGCAATCTTTGGAGAGACGCGTACGCCGACTTTAAAGTTTCGCCGCCAAGCTACGGGGACGCCACTCGCAGCATGCACGTGATGAGCGAGATCTTTGAGCGAATCATGACTGTGGATGGCAACCCAATCGCAGGTAGCAACCCCGAGACAATTATCATGATGCCAAACGCAGACACCACAAGCGTCACTCGTCTTCGCAACGCAGCAAGCGAAGGTGCACTTGAGGATGGCAGTTGCGAGAGTGATGGATTTTGCGCAGGCGACGTCGATGCTCTTGGTGCACGCCTTGAGCAAAGCGTGCAGGCTACGCTCTCCTCGCAAACTCGCGACACCCTTCGCGCGATTCGCAACGAGCGAATCTGTCACTTGCTGGACAATGTTCCAGGCGTGGAAGGCGATGAACGATTCCCAGATGGTTCGATTCGCTTTCCAAACGTTCCTAGCCTACCCGGGCTAGACTGCGGCGCTGTCGCAAACTAGCTCCTGGTTTCAAAGCTCCTAGACGCTTGGCATTGTCTCCGCGTCTTCGCGCATTCGCCAAAGACTAGCGGCATGGGCGAACCGCAATTGCATCGATCTCGTTCCAGCCAGGAACAGCCGAGGCATTCAGAGAAACTCGTACAGCGACGACCTCGTCGCTTGTGCAAGCAAACTCCGTGCGCTCAATCCGGCTCTCCTGCCTTCGAACTTTGGGCTCGCCGGTAAAGACGCGCTGGGATGCACCATCGGGCATAGTCGTCTTGTGTGATGCGCCCGCACTCGTAGTCGGCACAGAGTTGGGCGCGCTTGCGTGGCAGCAAAAGATGGTCTACCGACCCCTTGGAGCGCCCAAACCTCATCGTACTGAGGACTCGCAAGTCCATCGAATTCCTCTGGATTTGGTGGTTTCAGGGGCGCGTTCCAATCCGCTGGCTGGCGTGCTTTGTGCAAATGGACCTGTCGTGGGCGAATGGCTAAAAACGATTGGGCTGCTAAGCGTTTTCTTCGCCTGCGCCTGCGCCTCTGAAGGCCACTTCGAGAGCCCAAACCGAGACGGCTCCTCGGATGAGGTGAGCTGCACCGACATCGCTCCAGGCGATACGTTTAGCTGCGGCGAGCAAGTTGGCTGGGACAAATGCGACGAGGCCTTTATGGACGGTTACTGCAATCGCTCGTGCGGCCGATGCGCGGGAATCGGCGACGGCGCGAGCTGCACCGATGTTGCGCCAAGCGATGCCTATAGCTGTGAGCAGCAAGCCGGCTGGGGCAAGTGCGATGAGCCCTTTATGGAGGGCTTTTGCCAGGCGAGTTGCGGAACCTGCTCGATCGATACGCAGCTTATCAATCCGAACGCTTCCAGCGAGGCTCGCCAGCTTATGAGCTTCCTCGTTAGCCAACACGGGCAAGCGATTCTCGCCGGTCAACAAAGCCGCGAAGACGCCAATTACATGGCTTCCCTAACCGGGCGTTTTCCCGCCCTTGTCGGCTTTGATTTCATGGACTACTCGCCTTCGCGTGTGGAGCGCGGAACCACCGGCGAAGACACTGACCTTGCGCTCGATTGGTGGAACGAGAAGGGCGGCATTGTCACCTTCTCTTGGCACTGGAATGCGCCGACCGATCTTGTGGATACAGAGGAGACTCCTTGGTGGAAGGGCTTCTACACCAATGCCACCAGCTTTGACCTCGTCACCGCCATCGACGATCGGAACTCTTCTGAGAGGGCGCTACTCATTCGCGACATCGACGCAATCGCTGTGCAGCTAGGGCACCTGAATCAAGCAGGGGTTCCAGTGCTTTGGCGACCGATTCACGAAGCTGCAGGAGAGTGGTTTTGGTGGGGAGCGCATGGCCCTCGCGTTCACAAAGCGCTTTGGCGAATGCTCTACGATCGCCTCGTAGGCCATCACAAGTTGCACAACCTCATCTGGGTGTGGAATGGCCAAGATGCCGATTGGTACCCAGGAGATGTCTACGTCGATATCGTAGCCGAAGACATTTATGACAGCGAGGGTGACCACAGGCCACAAGAGCAAACGTTCGAACGAGCGAGTTCGTATGCAGATGCCACAAAGCTTGTGGCGCTAAGCGAAACCGGAGCACTCCTCGACCCGGCTCGTCTCGAAGAGAGCACGGCTCGTTGGAGCTGGTTTATGCTCTGGAGCGGTCACTTTGCCCAAGAGCAAGATTGGAACACCGACGCTGTGAAGCGCGCGGTTTACGAGAGCGACTTTGTGATTACCCTCGACGAGTTGCCCGACCTAAGAAATTAGTTGGCGTCGCCTGAGCGGGTGAATTCGACGTACCCGCGCTCTGCGTTGCCAGCAATGCCATCTGGGCCGGTAAAGATGCCCTTTGGATAGCCACCTCGGCGACCAAACCGCTTCCAGGTAATCTTTGGGAGGCCAAGCCATGCAAACGAGCTGGGAAACCCTCGCGGAATGGCGAGCCGAAGCGTCGAAACGTTTGTATCGCTCGTTTGCACGCTGAGCCCAGGGCCAAAGTGCAGCCAACCATTACGCGCGCCAGTCTTGGTAAATTGGTCGCTCAGCGATGTAAGAGATGTTCCGAGAAGCGTGGTGTACTCAAAGTCGAATGGTTTTTGCGAAACCAAGTATAGCCGCTTGGCGGGCGGCTTCTTTAGGGGTTTGGCCGGTCGGTATTTGTTGCGAGGCGCAACCGAGAGTTCGAGCCGACTTAGGTGGTAGTTCTCCATCGACATCTCGGGACACAGCGCTTCGACGACAATGCGCTTGCTCTCGAGTTTGCCTTTCTCTACGAGAATCACCCGAAACTCAAACTCGCCCACAACTGCCATGACTCCGCAGTGCGGCATGCCTTGCGAGCCTCGTATGAGTTCGGCAATCACCACCAGATCGGCCTTGGCAGGTATCTTCTTTGCCTTTGGCGCTGCCTGCGCAGGCTGAGAGGACGCTAGCAGAGTGCAAAGCAGTACAAGCAAGAGGACGCGCATACGTAATCGTAACGGCTAGTCTAGGGTTTCGGTCTGAAGATTCGTTGGGAGATTGGCGGCGGTGATACCAGCGGGGTTCCTTGAGTCTTCTAAGCACGGCAAGCCTGCCTTTGGCCGCTTCGCCATGGTACGAGATGCGTATGGACAGCCTAAAAATCGTTCGCCTGTGGGCCGCTGCTGCATGGGCCGATGGCTCGATGCATCCAAGTGAGGCTGCAGCTCTCCGACGCCTCATCGAGGCCAGCGAGACCTTAAGTGTCAACGACCGGGAACTGGCTCTTACCTACCTTGAGACTGCTCCGGATGTGGACGTTAGCGAGGTTCAGAGCCTGCCCGCCGAAGCCCGAGAAGGGGTGTACCGAGCCGCTCGCGGCATTGTGATGCTCGATCGCGAATTGGCAGACTCGGAGGCCGAATTTCTTGTGCAGCTTCGCGCCTCACTCCAGCTGAGCGAGGCGACGATCGCCAAGGTAGACGCCGAGTAGCGATTGGCTTAAGCCGCTTTGAGAATGCGGAGCTTGGGAACCTGAACCGCAACGAGACGGTCGAGAATACGCTCGGCTCCCTGGCCATCGACCATGCTTGCGAGGCGCTTGCCAAAGCGATTACGCTGTGGCTCGTCGAGTAAGAAGTTTTCGATGGCGATTGTGAGATCGTGATGCGTTGTTAGGCTCATCGGAGCAAGATGCACATTGGCGCCCTCTTCGGCGAGGCGCTGCGTCTCCCGCGCATCCTCTCGGTCGTGCGCAAGGCAGAGCGTCGGGATTCCGAGAAAGCCAATCAGCCCACTCATCGACTCGCTAGTAACGATAGCGGCGTCGCAGAAGAGCAGAGCGTCGGTTACAGCAGTGTGCGAGATTTGCTCGATAATGTAGCCGCGGGCGCAGGCAGCACGGGCTGCCGCATCAAGAATGGGACAGGTGCGCGAGCCAAGTACGGTAACGATCGTTGTCTTGTTGGAAGTTGGGAGCGCATCAAGAGCCCTGGCACTGATGCTGTCGTCAGAGCTCGTAAGAAAAATTCTTTCAATCGCTGCCTTTGGCGCTTGCTCGGGCTTTGGCCAATTTGAAACCTCGGGGCCGACCAGTTTGTAGTCGGGGCCAAGCAAGAGGCGAGCATCGGCCCGACACGTGTAGAAGCGCTCATCTGCCGAGAAACTGCTGTTGATGATGAGTTGTACTGGAAGTACTCGCTCGCCATCGTCTTCGATTACCGCGGTAAAGACTTTGCTTGCCAGGGTGCTTAGGTAGGCGTTGCCAAAACACCTGCCCTCGATGACAACCGAGGACGCGCCGCTGTCGGCAACCGCGGATAGGAGTTGTTCTAAGTCGCTATCAGAGCCAGTGGCTCCGGTAATTGTCACAGCTTCCAGCCCTCGGGCGGCAATAAAATTGCGAGCCGTCTTCTGGCTTTGTTGCAGGGCAAACGCAACCCTCCCACCGCGTTGAATATGTGCGTCGGCGAGGATGAGGCAGCGCAGGAGTGCGCGATTGCCTTGGCTGCCTCGAGTGTCAACGCGAAACAAAAGTAGTGCATTTTCTTTGGACATTAGGCGACCTCTTTCAACATGGCTCGGGTGGCTTCAAGATCGAGCCGCAACTCGGGCCGATCGCTTCGGTAAATAAATCCAGGTGGCAACTCTGCGCCATCTTTGGTTTTGGGGATGCTGTCGTGAAAACTAAACTCGGGCCAGATGACCAGGAGGTCGCCGAGGTCGCGTGTTCGTGCGCATTCGTCGGCGCTTACGAGAGTCTCGTGCAGCTTCTCTCCAGGGCGAATGCCGATGGTCTCGCGGGGAATGTTTGGCGCGATTGCTTCGGCCAGTGTTGTGATGTCTGACGTTGGCAGCTTTGGAATGAAAATCTCGCCCCCGTACATGCACTCAAGACCGCGCCGAACAAGCTGAACCGCGCCTGGCATGTCGATCCAAAATCGCGTCATGCGCTCGTCGGTAATCGTGAGCTTGCCCGACTCAATTTGACGTCTAAACAGTGGAATGACGCTGCCTGCACTACCCATGACATTGCCGTAGCGCACAAGGGCAAATCGAGTTCCGCCGGTGCCGGAGTAGGCATTGGCGGCGATTAAGAGTTTTTCCATGCACAGCTTAGAAGCGCCGTAGAGATTCACCGGAGCCACGGCTTTGTCTGTGGAAAGACCGAGCACTTGCTCGACTCCAGCTTCGATGGCCGCCTCGATAATGTTGCGAGCGCCATCGACGTTGGTTTGAATGGCCTCCATCGGGTTGTACTCGCAAATCGGTACATGCTTCATCGCCGCGGCGTGCACGATAATGTCGACATCTCGAAACGCCGTTTGCAGGCGCTTCTTGTCTCGAATATCGCCAACAAAGAACCGAATCCGAGGGTCCTGAAACTCTTGGCTCATCTGGTAGTGCTTTTGCTCGTCACGCGAGAAGACGATGATCTTCTTTGCCTTGCCCTCCTCAAGCAGGCTGCGCGTAAACGCTTTGCCGAATGAGCCGGTACCACCAGTGATGAGGATGGTTTTTCCCTCGAGAGTGCGGTCTTGATGTGTGTCGTTCGCTGCGTTCATGATGCGACCTTTGCTGGCAGTTGTTGGCCCAAGGCTCGCGCAAGACTGTCGACGACATGGTCGACCTCTTCGTCGCTAAGACACGGGAACATGGGTAGAGAGAGGGTGCGTTGGTAGTAGCGGTGCACGCCGCTTTGCGCTTGAGGTTGGCCGTAGCGCTCTTGGTAGTAGGGCTGCCAGCTAACGGGAATGTAGTGAACCTGGGTGCCAATGCCTTGGCGCTCAAGCGACTCCATCACTGCATCGCGCGAGATGCCAAGGGCATCAAAATCGATGAGAACGGGAAAGAGGTGATACGCCGATTGCCGGTCATCGTAGCTGCGCTGAGCCGAGACACAGCGTCCAAGGCCAGCCGAGATTCGAGCTCGGTAGCGCTCGGCAATTTCTCTGCGGCGCTTTACGGATGCGGGCTGCTTCTCAAGCTGCGATAGCCCCAGTGCGCACTGAATGTCGGTGAGACGGTAGTTGTAGCCAAGCTCTTGAACTTCGTAATACCAGCGTCCTGGGCTCTTATTTGCGAACTTCTCTGGTCTTCGCTCGACGCCGTGCTGGCGAAGTGTATCCAGCCGTTCCTTAATCATGCTGTTGTTGGTGAGCACGGCACCACCCTCACCAGTTGTAAGGTGTTTGACAGGATGAAAGGAGAAGGTTGCAATGTCGGAGAGGCCGCTTCCAATGCGTTGGCCTCGATACGTTGCACCAAGCGCGTGCGCCGCATCTTCAATAAGCCAAAGCTTGTGCTTGTCGGCGATGTTGCGCAGCTCCTGCATGTCGCAGGGAAGGCCGCCAAGGTGAACTGCGACAATGGCTTTTGTCTTTGGGCCAATGAGACTGGCAACCGAGGAGGGCAGGATGTTGCCGCTATCCGGATCGCAATCGGCGAAGCGAACTTCGGCGCCAAGGTAGCGAGCTGCGTTGGCGGTTGCCGCAAACGTTAGCGGCGTTGTGATGACTTCATCGCCCGGTCCAATGTCGAGTGCGGCGTAGGCCAAGTGCAGGGCAGCGGTGCCATTGCAAACGACGGTCGCATGCTTGGCGCCAAGGTACTTGCATAAGCCTTCTTCGAATTCATCGACCAGAGGGCCCTGGGTAATGCGCGGTCCCTTTAGGGCGGCAATCACAGCCTCGATGTCGGATTCGTCGATGTTCTGCCGACCGTAGGGCAGGAATGCCTGAGCTCTTTCGTCGTTCACAGCTCTGGTGCATTGCCAATGTCGATCCAGGTTTTACCTTGGCTCAAGGCCTTAGAATTACTAGAACTTGAGCCGATCCCCCGTCAGAGCGCCAAAGTCTTGGCGTCAGTTCTGACAGTACGCGCCATTACACGGAGCGCTTAGTTCGGCGAAAAGGCGAGGGAGATGACCTTCAAAATCCCGTCGAAGGTATCTCGCATGACCCACGCTTTGTGGGTTGCATCGCCCTTGGTCTCGGCCTTTAAAAGGCCAGCACCCAAAGAGTCGCGCAGGCCTTTGCACAGCTTTTGATCTTTCTCAAAGTGCGCGGCGGTTTGCTCGTAGATGTTGAAGCAGGCTTGATGATCACCGTCGTTATAAAGCGGAGCACCAAGTTCGATGGCCCGCTGAATGCCATTGGCGACCTTGATAACTTCGTCCTGGGTGCAGCCTTTTAGAATCCCTACGTCGTGGCTTGGCACGTCGCGAGTCACCACACCAGCATCGGTTTTAATGCTGATTGGCCCAGGAGGCCGCTTGGGTCCAAAGCGTCTGGCAAATTGCTCGACTGTCTCACCATCGGTTTTAGCCAGCATGGGCTTTAGGTAATTTATCGGCATGCCAAAGTTAAGGTTTTGGCCCTCGGTAACAACCAGGGTTGCAATGCCAATCACTTGGCCAAAGGCATTAAAGAGCGGCCCGCCGCTTGAGCCTTGTGAGATTGGTGCCGAAATTTGCAAGATGACATCGTTGTCAAAAGGGCGTACCGAGCTAATGAGCCCATCGCTAACGGTGTAGTCGAACGTTAGTGGATTGCCGACGGCGATGACCGCATCACCGGGCTGGACCGTATCGCTATCGCCAAGCTGCAAGATGGGCATCGCCCTGGGCGCATCGATTTCAATGATGGCAAGGTCGCGACTTTGGTCAAATGCCACAACGCGCTTTGCCAAGTGCACCGACTCATCGCTGAGTTTCACTCGCAGAATGCCGCCGCCCGCAATGACGTGAAGGTTGGTCGCAATGCGCCCGTCGGCGGAAACAAAGAAGCCCGTTCCCACCCGAGTGCCGTTGCCCATGTGGTTTTCGATGCGGACGATCGCAGGCTTAAACTGCTGCATGATCTCCCGCGGCGTAAGCTGCACAGGTTGCGCTTTCGTCGTTGCCTGCGTCTTGGCCGCAGGGCCACCACAGGCCACGAGTAGAGGTGCAGAGAGCGCGAGCGCTGGAACTGCACTCGCTGCGGCTCGGAGAACTGCAGCTCGGAGAAACGCGTGCGAAGCTCTTAGCATTGCTACAAGTTTAGCTCACTTGGCCAAGCTTGTGAGTCGCAATGTCAAAAGAGCACGCTCCTCAACGATCGCTCCTCAACGATCGCTAGCCAACGAGCCGCTAGCCAAAGAGCGAGCGCAGCGCAATGCCCGGCACTTTGCCCCAGCCGGGCGATGCTTCCATTTTGACAAGTTTAGGACCGAGGGTCGTTGTTGCCCGATTGCCAGCAAACCAAGGTGGTGTTGGAAAGACTTTAATGGCGCCTCGCACGATGCTCTTATCAATTCCCTCGAGCATGTACGTGTTGTGCACCCAACCAAGCCCCGACTGGATATCGTCCAACGTGGCACTCTCGTGACCACCCCAGGGCAGGGTGGTAGCCCCGTAACACAGCGCCGCCCAGTGATTGATGGTCACCGTGCCGTAGCGCAGCTTCAAGATCGCCTGATTCATCGCATCGGCAATGGTCGGATCTTTTTCGAGGATCGGCGAGATGATGATGGTCGCATTGAGCGTGCCCCACAGCCTCTCGTTCATAAACTCGGTTGCAGCGTGAAGAAATTGCACCGGGTCGGAAGTCGAAATTTGGGTCTCGCTCAAGATGCTGCAAAAGGGCTCGACGGTAAAGAGCGGCTCGTTCACATCGTCTGAGTCGATGCCGGTGATAAGCGTCCAAGGAAGCCGTGATTCGTCCGCTTGGCCAATTTTGATAACGCCTTCTCGATCGCCCACCAGCGACTCGTACCGTTCGAACGCGCCCGGATAGTATGCTGAACGTGTGGGAATCGTGTCGAGAAAACTCTGCACCTGCACTAAGAATTCTTCTCTTTGTGCCCAGCCCTTTGCAGTAATAAGCATCTTGGCCGCGTTGCAGTTAAACGAGGCGTTGTTGCAAATCATCGATGCAACATTGCGCGCCTGAAAGGTTAGCTCGTCGGCACTGTACTCGAACGGCACGATCGCAACCGGGCTTACATTGCCGAGCTCACTCTCAATCGGGATTGTGAGAATCGGCGAGTTCTCGCGCTTGCGACGTTCGCGCTCTTCACCCTCGGGGCCCCACACAATTAGGTCATGGGTCTTGTCCGATCCGGTAATGTGAACATCAGAGATGTTCTTATTCTCTACGAGGTACTTGCCGACGTCGCCTCCGCCGTAGACGATGCGCAAGAAGCCAAGCTCGATAAGTGGCTGCAGCGCGCGCTCAAGGCATGGGCCAACCCACTCATTCACCGGGTTCATTTTAAGAAGGACAACGTGCCCGTAGATGAACATCTTTGTGAACGCATCCATGGGCGGAATGCTCGAAACGTTGCCGGCACCCAAGACAAGTGAGATGCCGCCGCTTGGCGTACTCGCCTGGTAGAACACGGCCTGCTTCTCTTGCGCGGCCTTTCGGTCGATGCCCTCTTGCATGAGCACGTGGCCGGTAAAGCCATTAAACAGCGCTTTGTCGATCTTGCTATTGGGAAAGACATTAACCTCAAGCCGCCCGCCAATGCCTGTCTCGGCACTCACGCCAAGGTTTGGTCGGCCGTTTGCGGCAATCTCATCAAGACTCTCGGCGAGCAGGCGAGCCATGCGGATCGTCGGCATTGGGCCAGCAAGCCATTCCTCGCCCGCTTCGTCCATCACAAGGCCTTTCGCTCGGCAGCCTTTGGCAACCCATTCGGGCGCGCCATCTACCAACCTTGGAATGCATGCGCGCAGAAGTTGAGCTTTTGCTTTTGGCGCAAGCCTTGCGAATTCTTCCGACTTGGCCCCGAGGTCGGCGATTGCCGTATCGATCTCGGACGTGGTGGAAGGCGTTTGCGAGACAGCGCTGGCGCTCATGGCCGGCTTGACAATAGACATGCCCCGACCTTAGCAGCTGTGGCTACTCGCTCTTGCCCGTACGCGTCGTTGGATGCGCCCGTGAGAGTTCGCGGCGAAAGCCATTTGGATCGAACTTAGGGTCGGCGCCGGTTGCTAGCACTTGCATGCCGAGCTGCAGCTGCTCAAGGTAGATTCGAAGGCGAACTTTCTCGTGAGCTGGGCAGGCGCTGTCGCCAACGGCTTCGCAGGCCACCATCGCTTTTTCGGCCCACACCAACGAGTTTGGAATGTCGATGCGGTCGGCAAAGGCCGAGCTAACTGCGCCCAAAGAGCGCCAGGTGGTCGGGCTCTCGACTTCGGCGGCAGCTCCAGCGATGCGAAGCGCCATATCGTGACGGCCCAAATCGCTCATGATTGCTGCGTACTCTTCGGCGATCTCGCCATTTCCCCGATCGGCGTAGAGCTGCGACTGAAGTTCGCCGGCGATCGCCAACTCAAGTTCGACGTCGCGGGCCTTATCGCCCTTGCCCCTGTGGTCGTAGGCGCCAATAACCGTCATGCCTTGGCCGGGCATAAACAGCACCACCAACAGCACTAAGATCGCGCAAACGTCGACCAGCCCCAATCGCCAACTCATCCTCTCTTCTTTAACAGGTCTCGACGAACTAGCAAACTCGGCTTGCTGCCTACCTCGGCCAACGAGGGCGAGAACTCTGGCGAGGAACGCCTGTCCAAAGTGCCAAAGCCACCAAACCCTCGCGTTTGGCCAAAGCCCGGCGCGTTGAACCTTGGTGCCAGAGGATTCGCGCAAGATTCCAAATGAGTACGAGGTTCACCCACCGTAGCAAAATACCCCAGCGCCATTGAAGTTGTCCCGTGGTGCCCCGGCTTTGAGCGGGGTTCATGACACCCAATAGGGTGATCGCCACCTCATTCCAGGATCTTACTTCCCTTGGCCAGGCTCTTGCTTTGTCCGGTCTCGATAGTCAAAGTGCTGTCTTCAAATTGCACTGGCGCAATTTGTTCATTTGCTACAAACCAAGCAGGAGTTTTAAGAAACCATGGGCGTTCTAAAAGGTATATCCGAATCATTCCACGCAGGTGGCTGGGGCATGTGGCCCATCCTCATTACCCTCATCATCATGATCGCCATGATCGTCGAGCGTTCTGTCTACCTTTTCAAAGCTTCTGTCGACAAAGACAAGCTCCTCGCTCTTCTTAAGAGCCAAGTCATGAGCGGTAACGTTCAGGGCGCAATCAAGGTTTGCTCTGGCAACCCAACCCCAATGACTCGCATTGTTCAAGCTGGACTCATGAAGTTCAACAAGAGCGATCACGAAGTCCAAGCTGCAATGGACGAAGCTGCTCTTCGCGAGCTTCCAAAAATCAACCAACGCACCCCATACCTGGGCATGCTCGCCAACTTCGCCGTTATGGCTGGTCTGCTCGGAACCATTTCCGGCATGATTAAGTCCTTCGGTTCTGTTGGTGATGCCGACGCTTCTCAGAAAGCTGCCATCCTCGCCGAGGGTATTGCCGAAGCACTTAACTGCACAGGCTTCGGCATTGGTGCATCTCTTGTCGGTCTTCTCGGCTTCTCGCTCCTCTCGGGCAAGACGACCGCAGTCATCGACGACATCAACGAAGTCACCGTTCAAGTTGTCAACCTGGTCACGTCACATCGTGCTCAGATGCAACCCGGCGCTTAATTCACCCCTCTCTTGCTCACGGGTCAGCTAGCCGAGGCTAGTTGGCTCACGGGTTAACCTTCCTAACAAAGGAAATACAATGGGTGCATCAGTCGGAACAGGCGATGGCAAATCAGTTGATGTGGAGCTAAACGTAGTTCCATTCATCGACTTGATGAGTTGTCTCACCGCATTCCTCTTGGTTACTGCGGTGTGGAGCCAATACGCACAAATCAACATCAAGCCTAAAGGGCTTGGTCGCGACGCTACAAAAGAACAGGACGAGGAGCCACCGGTTAATATCTCGGTTCTTCTGACAGAAAACGAAATCTGGGTTGGATTGACGACGGGTGACCGTCGACAGATTCGCAACGAAGGCGATAGCTACGACTGGGGCTCTCTCGAAGAGGCGCTCAAGGAGTATCGTGAAATGCCAGTGTTTGCGGGTCCTCCAATGCGCTCCGATATCGAGATTGCTGCTGAGGACGCGGTCACGTACCAACACGTCATCACGGCAATGGATTACTCGATTGGAACGTCATTCCGGGATATCGGCTACGTCGACCCCACTTCACTCTCAGTGCGGTTTAAGGAGTAAGCGATGGCAGTACATCCCGGAGGGCCACGGCTCTATAATTCAATCCCATTCCATCACCTAGCTCAGGTTAAAGGTAGTGGCGGCAAGGCAGTGAACGTTGCTCTCAACGTTACTCCCTTCGTCGACATGATGACCATTTTGGTTACCTTCCTGCTCATGGTGTTCTCAACCTCTGGCGAGCTAATTTCCGCACAGCGCGGTCTTACGCTTCCAGACGCTACGCAAAAAGACGCACTCAAAATTGCTCCGATCATTATCGTGACGGGCGATGCAGTGACGTTCGAGGGCGTGCAGATGGCCGATCCAAAGGCCATTATGAATGACTCCGCAATGGACGTGAAAATCCCTGAGCTCTTCGACCGGCTTCGCCACGAGAAGAACCAGTTCATGATCCCTGGCGGTGGCTTCGAGAAGCTCTCTACTAAAGAGAAGAAGTACTGCACCGATCCTGTTGCGAACCCCAAGCCCGAGGAAATCTGCTTGAACGGTCTTTTGATCCTTCAGGCCGATCAGGGCACCCCGGCCAAGGTCTTGAACAAAGTGATCAAGACGGCCAACCTTGCTGAGTACCCGAACATCATGTTCGCGGTGAACATCAAGGGAAGTCGGCCGGAGTAACATCCGACTCACTTCGGCGAACTACGACGAAAAAAGAGGGGGGCACGGTATTCAACAAACCAGTGCCCCCCTTTGTTTTGTACAGCATGTTAATTTTACCCTGCTCAAACAGCTTACGTTTCGGGCGGAATACGAGGATTTTATGACGATGGTGAAAACCCACTTGCGAGCCACGCTAGCGCTTCTGGCAATGTCTTCTGTTGCAGCGTCTTCAGTGGCATTGAGCGCATGTTCCAAAGACCCCTACGATCCACAAACATGGATCGAGAAGCTGGGTGAGGCCTCAGAGGTTGAAGAAGCTCTGACAACACTTGAGCGACTCAAATGCCCCGAGGCTATCAAGCCACTCGGCAAGTTCTGGGAGAAGCACAACAAGTCCAGTCGTGTTCTTCGAGCCATCATCAGTCTCGCTGACCAGCCTGATATGAAAAAGGGACATCCGAAGTTTCCCAATGGCGACTGCAAAGACGCTGGCGAAGGCCCGTACTGGGAGGATGCGATTCCGTTTCTCATTACCGCCGTCGAAGACTTTGACGTCACCGACGATCAGGAGATTCAGGACGCAGCTGTCGCTGCCGAAGCACTTGGCAAGGCCAAGTCGAAGGACGCGATTCAGGTCCTGATCTCAGCTGCAACCAAGCAAGAAAAACTCAAACAAGGGCAGATGGTTCGCATTGCGGCTGTTCGCGCACTTGGTGGATTTGGTGACAACCCACGAGCGGTTGAGACCATCGTCAAGGTTCTGCAAACCGAGGCCAAGATTGAGACGATTCGCCTCAACGCTGCGGCTGCAAACGCCCTCGCCGAGACCGGAAGCCCATCGGCAATTCTCCCACTTCTTAGCGCGCTCTACGAAATCTCGCCGATCTATCAGCAAGTTCGTACCGCCATTACAACCATTGGCGAGCCGGCGATTCCCGAGCTCATCAAAGTATTTGATGGCAAGCACCCAGAGATGAACAAGCTTGCCGAGAAGAACAAATTCTCCAAGGACTGCGACCAAGGCGAGGGGCCAGGCACAACATGCGTTGCTCCTGGCAACCTGCGCTTTAAAGCCGCAACGCTTCTTGGCGATATGCGAGCAGCAGCAGCAATCAAAACGCTTACTGCAGCGCTCTCCGAAAAGCCTGCCGTATCGTTCTTTGATCCAAAGTCGGGCGCACCTGGTCCTTCGGATCACAACGCCATCATCGACGCACTTCGCAAGATGGGCGCCTACTCATCGGCCGATGCACTCTCGACGTACATGCAGGCTGAAGCGACCGACGACATGATCCGCCCACTTGCCATCGACGCGTACTCGATGCTCGCCAAAGACACCAAGGCTCTTGGCTTCCTTCAGAAGACATTCCAAACCACGGATAACGAGATGCCTGTTCGCCAGGCTTCAACCCTCGCCTACGCAAGGCTTGTCAAAGACGATAAGCAGATCGAGCCGATTCAGGCTGTCATCGACCTTCAGCTCAAGAGTGCTGCCGAGGCAACTGCCAAAGCTGCCAAGGCAAAGACCGATGAGGACAAAGCCGAGTTTAACGGCCAGGCAAACGACTACTTCGGATTCGCCCGCGAGTACGAGCAGCACCGCACCCGCGCACGTGCTGGGGTTGTCTGCAAAGCCGACGTCGCTTGCTACCAAGAGCTCTTAACTCTCGATGCCAAAGGCATTATCGAGAAGCTCAAGATTCCAAACCACCGTCCAGAGGGTAAGGAAATGAAGAAGCAGGACATGCAGACCTACCGCATTGCTGCTCTCGAGCGCGCTCTTCTTGAGCTCGCCAAGATGGGCAAAGCTGCCGAGCCTGCATTCAAGGTTCTTCTCAAGCACGCCGAATCCACCGACCGCATCATTCGCCAAGGTGTTCTTCTCGCTCTCGTCCAAGTGGCACCAACGCCATGCGATGAGTGTGTGACCCGCCTTGAGTCGATCATCGAAGCGCAAAGCCAGCAGACAACACTCGACAATCTCACCTCGGACACACGCATCGTGAAGAACTTCTTCATCAGTGCCGGTGGTAAGTCTGCAGCGCCAGCAGCCAAGCCTGCAGCGCCGCCAGCCGAGTAATACGAAACGCAACGTGCGAAGAGGGGCCGTCACACGAGAGTGTGGCTGCCCTTTCTTCGTTTCGGAGGGCAGACTTTAGGCAGCTGGTGCTGCGGGGAGGTCGCTGCAATGCTGCAATTAGCCGTCGACGACGCTGCCCTCGCGAATGCGCGTTTCACCCGCGACGATAACTTGGCGGATGAGCCCGTAAAGCAGAGGCTGCGAACCGGTGACGGTGTACTCGGGGTTCCACACAACCAGGTCGGCATCCATGCCCGCTTCGATGCCCCCTTTGCTCGCAAGCCCGGCGGCCTTCGCAGGCTCGGTCGAAAGCTGGCGGATGAGCAATTCTAGGCTCTGGTCGTTCTCGCGCATCTCCGTCCAGCGCTTTGATAGATAATGGGAAAGTTCTGAGTTCTCGCCCGAAGGAGCGTTGCAAAGGCTTGTGATCCCACTTTGCAGAGCTTCGGCTTGCTGGGTAGGCGAGGCGTTTGGGCAATTCACAACAAGGCCCGGCATAAGCACCGACTTGGCCAATTCCTCCGCTTTGGCTTCTCTTGGAATCTCGTCGTATCCAGCCACAAAGGTAATGCGCCCATCTTCGATAAAGACCGAAGCCGGCTCGATGCCCCTTGGGGTCGCAACGCGCACACCGCGAATGATTCTCTGTGCCATCCGCCCGACGGTGCCGGTTTTGCCGGCGTGCTTCAAGCGCTTTTGCGACGGGCTCGAACGTGGAGCCTTGTGCTAGGGTCCCAGCAAATGGCGGACCCAGCTCTGTTTCACCGAATTCTGATTGCCAACCGCGGAGAAGTCGCTGTTCGCGTTGCGCGAACCTGCGAAGCGATGGGCATCGTTCCCGTTATGGCGGTTTCCGAGGCCGATGCGGGTGCGAGTTATACTGAGGGCCGCGAGACCATTTGTCTTGGACCAGCAAGCTCGGCCAAGAGCTACTTGGATATGGAGAAGGTTGTGCAAGCCGCCGTGCAAACTGGTTGCACGGCACTGCATCCTGGCTGGGGATTTCTCGCCGAGAATCCGCGCTTTGCTTCGCTCTGTGAAATTCATGGCATCACCTTTATTGGGCCGCCCGCGGATGTGATGCGACTGATGGGAAAAAAGACTCCAGCAAAGAAAGCCATGGGCGAAGCAGGGCTCTCGTTGATTCCCGGTTCGGATGGCATTTTAGCGTCGGCCGAGGAAGCCCTCGCAGTTGCCGAGTCGGTTGGGTTTCCGGTGCTTCTCAAAGCCGAAAGCGGCGGCGGTGGGCGAGGAATGCGCATCGCTCGCAGTGCAGACGAAGTGAAGGCCGCCTACGACGATGCCCAGAACGAATCGCGCGCGGCCTTTGGCGATGACAGGCTCTACCTCGAGCGACTTATCGAAGGTGGTCGGCATGTCGAGATTCAAATTCTCGCCGACAAATACGGTCACGTGATTCACCTTGGTGAACGCGATTGCACCGTGCAGCGCAATCATCAAAAGCTTATCGAAGAGTCACCGTGTCCCTCGCTCTCCGACGAAGAGCGGCAGCGCAGTTGTGATGCGGCAACTCGGGCAACGGCTTCGATTGGCTATGTCGGCGCAGGAACGATGGAGTTTCTTCTCACAAGCGATGGCGTCTTGCGCTTCATGGAAATGAATACGCGCCTACAGGTCGAGCACTCGGTAAGCGAGATGCGCACTGGCATCGATTTGGTCGAAGAGCAAATTCGCGTAGCAGCCGGCCAGGCGCTTCGCTTTACGCAAGAGGATGTCACTTTGAGCGGCCACGTCATCGAATGTCGGATCAACGCAGAAGACCCAAGCGATGGGTTTAGGCCATCACCGGGCACAATTACAAAATGGCGTTTGCCCGATGCATCCTCCGAGAAGGTGCGCGTTGATACCCACGTCTCCGAGGGCTACACGGTGCCTCCGCACTACGACAGCCTGCTGTGCAAGGTCATTGCCCATGGCAGCGATCGAAACGACGCAATCGCTACCATGAAAGCGGCGCTCGACACATTGGTTTGTGACGGTGTTTCGACCACCACGCCTATGCACCAAGCTGTCATTTCTTCCAAGGAGTTTCGCGAAAATTCCTACGACACACGTCGAGTTCCTGGCTGGAGTTAGAGCCCACGACGAGAGAGAGCGAGCGGGAGTGGAGCTGGGCTGGGCCCATCGCATTTCCGCGTCAAAAAGATCCAGATCTAGTCTCTCGTTGGCCGGCAATCTGGCTAGGATGTGTGGCCTCAGGTGGTCCTGAGACACAAACACGAACGATGATATCGGCTGGCTCGCAGAGACGGCTGCAGGGGAGGAAAGAGAATATGAACACACTGGCGACGGTCGAGCAGGTCATGCGCGAAACACAAACTCCAATGTCGGTGCGCGACATTGTCGAGCTCGCAGGTGAGAGATTGCCAACTCGTTCAAAAACTCCCGATACGGTTGTTGCTCGTGACCTCTCGATGGACATCAAGCGTCTCGGTGACGAGTCGCGTTTCGTTCGTACTGCCCCTGGTCGTTACACGATGCGCGAGTTCCTTGTGAACGGCCTTGTCAAAATGGGCGATAGCGGTCTGCGTCCCCTCGCACTTCGACATCAGAATTCTTCTAATGGCGCCGCGGCGCCAGAAGCAGCTCCAACTCCCGCTGTTTCAACGACGCCAGTCCTGTCCTCGGCACTTCGCGACGGGCGCCAAGGCGTCTTGTCGTCTCACGCTGCCAAGTCCGACGAGCGCACTCAGATGCACGACGTTCTCGAAGCTGCTCTAGCGCGCCAGTAGTAGCCTGCAGCTTCGGTTCCAGCACGGCGACACGCTGCCGTGACGCTGCCGTGCCCAAAGCGCGTCACTGCCGGGCAGCGAACGCAGGAAGCGCAGTTGACAACCTTGTCCACGAGCGCAGCTAGTTCAGCAAGACGCGAGAGCCGTCGCCCTCTTTGGAGGGCTTTGCCTCGGGTGCTGGCACCTTGGCTGCCTCGGCGGCCTGCGCCTTGGCAGCATTGCGCTTTGCAAAGACCTGCATGATGTAGGGGAAGCCAACATGCACGGTGTTGAGCTTTGGAGCGAGCTGGGCCGAAAGTCCAAAGAGGATGACAACGGCTCGCTCTACAAAGAACCATCCTTCGGGGTAGGCCACCGATTTCATCAGCTCTCGTAGCTCTTCGCGTTTCACTTCGGGGTCTGCGAGTTTCTGCGCGACATCCGGTGAAATCTTGCTGAAGTCTTTGATGTCGAGACTCATCAGTTTCTCGAAGTAGGTGCGGACAGCCTTCTCCAGCAAATCGCGGTCGCCGTTGTCGGCGACAAAGCCCATGCCTCCGATGCCCTTTACGACCAAGTCGTCTTGGCCGGTCATGACGCCGGAGAGAATATCGAGCATGCCATCGACAAGGCCCTCGGAGGCTTCGCTCGCCGAGCCGAGGTCGAGAACAACGATGCGCGCTTGGCCTTCGGGGCCGCGCTGCACAAAGAAGTTTCCTGGGTGTGGATCGGCGTGGAAGAAGCGGTCGAAGAAGAGTTGCTTGTAAAAGACCTGGACGAGCTTTGTTGCAACATCCGCTGGGTCCAAATCCATCTTTACGAGTTCTTCTGATTTTGAGATTTTGCTTCCGTCCATGAAACTCATCGTCATCACGCGCTCGCAACTAAGCTCTGGATAGAGTTTGGGAAAGAGCACATCCGGGTCATCTTCAAAGTTTGCGCTCATGCGAACAAGGCACTTGGCCTCGTTGTCGAGATTGGTTTCTCGCTGCAGCATGTCGGTGAGTTGGTCGTGAACACGCTCGATCTGCTGAATTGGCACAAACCAGCGATAGACGCGGATGGCCCAAGCGAGTACGCGCAAATCAATTTTGATGATTGTGGCGACATTGGGATAGAGGACTTTAACGGCAACCCGATCTCCTTCGTGGGTTGTGGCTTGGTGCACTTGGCCTAGCGATGCGGCGGCGATTGGCTCGCGTTCGAAGCTGGCGAAGAGCTCGGTTGGGGATTTTCCTAGTGCCTTGCGAATCGAGTGTTCCACTTCTCGGTAGGGCCGGTGTGGCACTTCATCCTGCAAGCCTTCCAACTCTTCGGCGTAGGCACGCGGGAGAAACGTCCCCATGATGGAGAGGATTTGCCCGAGCTTTATGTACACACCGCGAAGCTTGACGAAGCCTTTGTACATGCGCCTAGCGTTGCGTCGATGAACCTTTGCCCAGCGCGCGCGCATGCGCTCACGGCCGAAGATTCGCCGCAGCGTTAGCTGCAACATATAGCTGCCAAAAATCCAGCCAAAGAGCCAAAGGGCCCGAATCAATCTGAGGACAGCCCACACGAGTGACGGTAAATTACCACGCGCACGCTTGGGATAGGCGAAAGCCTCACTTCCCGGTTGTGGTCGATTTTTGCGGGAGTGGGTAGACTCTTGCGGAAGGTCGTTTTGTTGCGAGGCAACTCCGCTTTGCCCTTGCGAGCAGCCAGTGATTCCTAGAAACTCGTTCTAAGGTCGCCTCATTCGCTGCTTTGCTGTTCTTGTTCAACGTCTGTGTTCCAATCACGGTCTCGAAGAGCAGGTCGCAGCGCACTAGGATACGGATTGCTCGGAAATCTGTTTGAGAGTTGTGAGGGCGCGGTCGATAAAATCTGTGGGGACCGACAATCGACATGGAACAAAGAAAGTATGATGAGCGGGGCGCCAACAGGGCGTCAAATGTCATACCCATGTTGCATGGTGCCCGCGCTTGGAGGACGAAGCGGAAGAGTTCAAGGTACTCTTGCGACGATGTTCTCCTTACTGGCAGCAAGTGCTGTACATAGTTGATACAAGGCAGAAGCAGTTGGGCCAACGCCCATTGGGCAACACCCAGCTGCCAAATGCCAAAAATCGGCAACAAAGCATTAAATACAACCTCTTGAACCACTAGCAGTAGTAGGTAGACCTTGACGACCTACTAGGGATGGCGTAGCGTTTACATATGGCGAAGAAGCAGACCCGTCGAAGCATTAGTGTCAGTCGTGGCACATACGAGCGCCTTAAGGCGTATTGTGAAACCAATCAAATCTCGATGAGCCAGTTTGTTGAGCGCCGCGTTGGGGACTATCTGGGTCGTTCCGGCGCTGCTCCGCAGCCTGCCGCATCGGCTCCGTCAGCTCCTGCACCGGCAGCACAAGTTGCACGGCCAGCAGCAGCAGCTCCAGCAGAAGTGCGAACCGACGCATTCTCGATTCCTCAGCCAAAAGCACCGACGACTACGCCGGCACCTGCTTCTCGGCTCTCCTCGATCAATCAGCCCATCTCACAGGCCGTTGCAGCTCCAAAGCCTGCTCCCAAGCCCGCAAGCGATGAGCCGATGCTCAAGGACCCGGACGCTAAGCTAACGGCAGACCAGATTTTCACGTTCTAGTCTTTCTCTAACGGCGACTGCTCCTCGTTTTTCCTGTCATGTCAGGGGGGGCAGTTTCACGAACCAGGCGCATATCCAATTGGAAATGCGCCTTCTGTGTTCCGGAGCGCTGTGGCTCGCCAGGCGTAAAGGGTGCGAGGTTCGCGAGCTAGGGCTGAACTCGCCAAACGCGTTCTGCCAACTGCCCGCCACCGAACCCAGCCTCCGCGGCGAGCAACTCGGCATAGGTGCGCAGTCGGTCTTCGTTTTCCGAGCGCCGAAACTGCGAGCGGTGTGCGGCAATCGCCTGAATCTTCGCTTCGAAATGCTCGCTGATGTCCTCATATTCGGGCGCCAGTGCCGCGCCATTCATCGCTTCGAGGCTCACAAACGAGTTCACGTCGATGTGCTTGTACGTTGCATAGGGCAAATCTTCGTAGAAGTAGATGCGGCACGCTGGGTACCTCGTAGCAATGCTCGTGAGCTTTGCTTTGCCAAAGTCGCTCAAGAATAGGTGGTCAATGTGACTGCCAAGACCAAGTGGGAAGTACACACGGCTTGGGCAAAGCTGCTCCATCAAGTACCAAAATCCGTATTCGATCGAGTCCCGTTCTCCGGGTGAGCGAAGGGTCGGATCGCCTTCAAAAATCGCGTCTTCTCGCTCCGAATAATTCTCAGTGGCGCATCGATGGCATGTTCGAATGTCGGCTTCCCACAGCCCTAGTCCGACACCCGTCGCTCCCAAGACTTGCCTCGATAGGAATTCTTCCGACTTGCGAAGGCGTGAAACGGCTTGAAGCTCGCACGGTGGAAAGTCTTGTCCAAGCCACGAGGAGGTTGTGAAGACGTTGCAAACCGTGTGCGCTTCTTGCTTGGCTCGCGCGACCATAATGCCACCGATGGAGAGCGAGCTATCGTCGCGGTGGGGCGAGACGATAAGGGCACGCTCGGGCACGTTGCTCGCGGATGCGCGGGTTTGAACCGCGAGACCGGCCTTTAGCAGGGCGGCAAGGTTGGGCGGGGTGCCACCGTCCTGCAGTATATGAACGTTCTTGGCGAGGTCTTCGTCGATTGCCCCAAGAGCATTGCCTCCATAGAAACACTGCGTGCCTCGAACCTCAAACTCGGGTAGTGCGACGACAGCACTCTCCTGGTTGCTACTGTGAAGCTCGCGCGCAAGGAGTTTGCTCAGTTGCTTGCGAGTCACACCATTGAGCGAATGCCGAGCCGCAATGTCGCGCCAGTACGAACTGCCGTGAAGGCGCTTTCGAATGCGATCGGCGACGCTCGCTAGGCGCAACTGCTTCGCTTCGAGCTGCAGGGCAAGGTGCGAACGTCGGCTCATACAACCTGTAGCTCGTCGATGATTGCCTTTGGACGCGTCTTATTCTTAGCGGCTCGTGCCAAGTAACGCTCTACCGCGCCGTCTTTTACAAGAGTGCGCACCAGGCTCTTATGACCTTGAGTAAGCGCTCGGTTCATTAGCAATAAACCGACCTCTTTGGCCTGTATCTGTGGATTAAGACGCTTTCCTGCTTCGAGGGCTTCGATGATCTCGCAGTAAATCTCGGCACCGAGCCTCTGGTTCTTCATGTTGATCGTAAACTCGTTATCGCCTTCCTCGATATGAGGTCGTCGTTGCACCAGAATTTCTCCACCATCAATAGCGTTGCGCACAAGGTGCACAGTCACTCCGATATTTTCGAAGTCTTCGTTGATGACGCAGAAGTGGGTGCAGTTTTGGCCGCGGTAGTGCGGAGATAGGCCTGTGTGAATGTTGATGCACGCGAGCTTGGCGACCTCGGTGACATAGGCGGGAATCAATCCTGTTCCGAACACGAGAATTAGGTCTGGCGGATCCAATTCAAGTTCGGCCAGCGCTGCATCCCAATCCCGATCGAAGACCTCTACGACGTTTGTCGGAGCTTCAATCTCATTCCAGCGGTGACCAAAGACAGTGTCTCTTGCTGCCAGATCAAGGACCCGACTGCCGTTAACCTCTTCGTGGATGCGCTTGTGGTAGTAGCGCTTGTAGCTCTTGTACTCGCCTCGCAGTCGCTCGAGTTTAGAGCGAGTATCGGGCTCTGGCGGGCCATCCCAACTCTCGTAGATGACTTTCTGCAGGCCAATCACGTCCTGCACACGATTGATTAGGAACGTGGCACCTGGTGCGGTGCGAGTAAGAACAACGACGGAGAGCATGCTGCGGATCGTAGCTGAATCTGCCGCTGCTTTCCGCGTGCTGGCGCCGGCGCGTAGAACTCTGACGCCAGAGTTCTGGCTGCCAGAAGTTCATCGCCTCAGAGTTTTACAGCTCTGGGCTAGGATGCTTGGCTTCGACCACAGTGGTGATGCCGCCGCGTACCCAAAAGTCGCCGGTAACTGTCATGCGCCGTGGTGCGATCGCAGCGACCAAGTCGTCGAGAATGCGATTGGTAACCGCCTCGTGGTAACAGCCTTCGTCGCGAAAGCTCCACAGGTACAACTTGAGGGATTTTAACTCAACGCAGGTTTGATCGGGTACGTATTCGATGCGGATCGTCGCAAAGTCTGGCTGTCCGGTTGCCGGGCAAAGGCAGGTAAACTCGGGGCAGTCGAAACGAATTTCGTAGTTGCGATCGGTCTTTGGGTTTTCGAACGTATCTAGGTGTTTAGTAGGCTTACTGGGCATTGTGTCACTTGTACTTCTAATTTTTTAAGCTGCTGCTTAGGTTCTTTTCTGGCGTTCTTTGAAAAGTTCTCTTAGCATAAGAGTACGGACATGTGTCGTCTAGGGGATAAACTGGTAGCGATTGTGCTGCCCGTTGGTGTTCTAGTAACTGATCTTTCGAGGTCAAATATACAAACGTCCAGTCAGGGAACCGCTGCCGTTGGAAGAAGAAACAGCGTTGACTGAGCGGGCCAAGATGGCCGGGCGCTGGCCGAAAGCCAGGGGAGGTGCAAGAAGATGAATGAACATAATCAAACCAATACAGCCTACGAGGCTGACTTCTAGCCTCTTCTGGTAGTTACCCAGAAGAAGAAGTAAGGGTCCGACGCGAGTCGGATCCTTTTCTTTTTTCGGCTTGGCAACTCAACTCTTGCGCGGCCTATCGGTAGGGCCCTTTCGAAACGACGCCGTGTCGCTCTACGGCAAAATACTCACAGAGCCCGGCTGCATCGCGAAGTAGCTGCTCGCGTAACATCGCGCCCGGCCAAACGAATTCAACGGCCGCCTCCGAGCAACTGAAGACCAGCGGGCCAAGCCTGGCCATAGTGCGTGCCCAAGTCTCGGTGAGGCGCTGCGTCAAGCGTTCGCGATTGCTCGCGTGCACAATGTAGCCAGGCGGATGCAGCGGACCGAGATGACACCGAGCCAGCTTGGTTGCCAGAAGTGGACGTTCTTTGCGGCCGAGACTATCTGCGTAAAAGACAAAGCGGTCGCTGCGAGCCGTTAACCTGCGGCACCAGAGTTTTGATAGAAGCCGACGCGTTGCTCTGCGATTTGTGCGGCCGTGCTCAAACGAGACTGAGACTCTCCGACCGCCACTGATAAACTCAAATTCGGGACTGCCGCCTTCGAGCCAAGGCGTCTCGCCAATGCGGGAATCGCTTCCCAACCTTTGAGCCAAGCTGCGAATCTGGCTGTTGAGTTCGGTGCCACGCTTTGCCAAAAGAGCGAGTGCATTAAGGGCAGCCTCGATCTGCGCGGCATCGTCCGCTCGATAACTGGAGGCTGTGACCCGACAGTTATCAATTTCGAATGCAAAATCGGGTGCGGCAAGAATCGTCTCTCTAGATTGTGCTGTTAGCCATATGCGCGCATAGGCTGGGTCCGCCGAGTTCACAATAAAATTTCGATCAAAGTGCGGAGCACCGGTTGCCAACCCTTCTCGGCCAACGCCGGCGCCCACTTGTGGGACAAGGTAGTTGCGATAAATTCTTAGTTTCAGGCCAATCGCACTTGGAACTCGTGCACTGAGAAGAGCGAACGTGGCGGGCGGATCGCCTTCGCCTGTTACTTCTCCTTGGACGCGGATGCCGTGAAGATCGGCTTCGAGTGAGGGTAGCCCAAAGCGTTTACGTGCCTGCCGCGGGCCTTTAAATACATGTCGAATCTGCAGGCGCCCGTTGGTTCTGGCGGCGACGTGCGCCCAGCAACTCACCTCAGGGTTGACCGACACGGCTCTACGGAACCAAGAGGGATACGAATGCGAGACCGTCGGCCGATCGCTGGCGCAGACTTAAAACGAGCGACGCGACGTCTTTGGCAAGTGGTGGCCCATCCTTTGCGATGGCCTGCAGTTGCGATGTCGCGACCTCTTGGCTCGCATCGTTTGATAGGAGTACCCAAAACGCTGCAGCTGCTACCAAACGACGATTGGCGTGATCTTCGGATTCGGTAAGGAGTTTGGCAATCGCCGGCGGATCCATGGTGGCTGCAAGAGCGCGGGCAAGCGGCCCAAGCAGAGCCACGCGAACGTCATGACTCTCGTCTGCGAGGCTTGGCTCGAGCAGCTTGCGCGCTGCTGCAGGATCTTGAGCGACCAAACCTTGGCTTGCAGTTGCTGCTTTCGCGCGAACCGCTTCGGAGCGATTTGCCAAGGCAATTTTAAGGCGAGCTGCGACCGCATCCGGGGCTCCTAGACGCGCACTTGCCATCATGGCCAGGTCGGAGATGCCGGGATCAACATCGCGAATGGCCAATGCCAGCGCGGTATCAACATCGCTCTGGGAAAGGCCGTGCTTGCCGTCGGATAGCCTCTGAAGTGCAGCGCGCCGAACGCTGGTATCTGGATCGGTTAGCGACGAGTTGAGCACTGAACTCACATCGGTTGCGGTTGCGATGGAAGCATCAAGAGCTTTGATGCGAACAACAGGGCTTGCGTCGGCAATGCCGAGTGGCACGATGTCGACGGCTCCGATCTTTGCGGCCACGTCAAGAATCACCAACTTCTCGCCCTCGTCGGCGCGATCAAAGGCAGTGGGAAGTGCGGTGAGTGCTGCCTTGGGCGCACTGCCCTCAAGTTTTGCAAGAGCCCGAATGGCGACCATGCGCACCCCTCGGTTTTCATCGCGAACCATCTTGCTAAGTGCAGGACCGACAAGCTTTGGGCTTTCGCCTGCACTTGCCAAGGCGGCGAGGACTCGTGCGCTTTCGGTGCGGATGTCGCCGCTACTATCGTCGACCATCGCAGCTGCGACCTGGGCCGCGACCTCAGAATATTTCGGATTGTCCACAACGCAGTTAATGGCGATGCGACGAACATCGATTTGCGGGTTATTGGCTGCACCAACAAGATCGCGGCCCACCCGTGAATGCCCTGCTTTGAGTGCATTGCACAAGCCCTTCATGGCGATCGGCTGCAAGTTCTCGTCGTCTGTTGACTTGGCTGCGCCGGAGAGAAGGGTGTAGACCGGGCCTGGATGCGTGCGCGCTATGCGGGCAAAAACCGTTGTCGCAATTCGTCGCAATCGTCCTTTGCGCTTCCACATGTCGCGGATTCCCATGACTGCGTTGCCAACGGGGGCACCAACTTCGGCGCCATTCGCCAGGCCATAGGCGGCGCTCTCTGCGACATCGATAAACTCGGTCTTAACCATCTTGACCAGATTTGCCTGCGCGATGCGTCCGGTGTAGCCATAGGCGCGAGCCGCTGCGGCTCGAACGTCGCGGCGATCGCTGCGAAGGAGTTGCTCGAGTGCAGTTTGCGCGGCGGTGCGGTTGGCGCTATCGCCTCTGGCCACCTCGCCCCATCCAAGGGCTAGGGCAATCTGCATCTCGGGTTCGAGATCTGTCTCCGAGAGCATTCTGGCCAGATCACCAGCTGCGCTTTGCGGTGCAACGTGTGCGTAGAGGGGAAGGGCTGCGGCGCGAACCTTGATGTCTTGCGATTTGAGTGCGACTCCGGCAACTGCTGCGAGCTCGCTGTAACTTGCTTCGGGAGCGAGATCCAAGGCCAGCGACATGGCGAAAATGCGATCGTCGGCACGTGCCGAGGCATTTGCGATGAGCTTACTTGCATCGGTCGAAGCTGCGGCCGGCTCACTTTCGAAAGCGCGCTCGAGTAGCGTGCGTGCCTTGTTGCGCGTCGCATCAGAAATGTTCTCACCGAGAAGTACCGAGGTTGCGGACGCTGCCGAAGCTGTGCTCGCGTCGCCTGCCGCACTAACCAGCGCAAGGAGTTCTCGTCTCGCAGCCGGATCGAGGTCGGCGGCAAGGGCACCTTGATACAGGGTTTGTGCGGCGTTCGCAGGAAGGGTTCGCACAACTGACATTGTAAGTCGGCGCTGGCTTGCATCGGCGGAGGCAAGGCCAGCAGTGAGAATTGCCGCGTAGCTTCCCGGTCGCCTGCCTGCTGCGGCCGCTGCCACTAAGAGCGCTTCTGTCTGCACCGCAGGCGATGCATCGCTAAGTGCTTTCTTTATTAGTTGCTCTTCTTCGGGGGAGCCTTGTGCGATTGGGCGCAACTGGCTTAGTAGCTGCGCAAAGTCGTCGGCATTGGCCGTACCTTCGTGAAGTGCCTGGAGCGTAGCTCCCTCGCCAGTAGTGGCGTACTTGAGCAGGAGTGCAAGCCGTGGTCGCAACGCCTTTGCCGATTGCTTGGCGTACGCACCACCGTCAAGAGAACCCGAGGCATCATTTGTGCTGGCACTATTCCAGAACTCTTCTGAGACCATTCTCGAAGAGAGACCGGTGTCGGCGACCACCGAGCCAAAGGCCGGAGAACTTGGCAACCAGTTAAACCACGAGAGGCTTGGTTTCCCCGCTCGCACAACAATGGTCTCTCCTCCGTCGTTGCCCTTATCGGTATCTAGGTAGTAGTTGCCCGACATCGAGACGTAGGCGATGAGAACGATAACCAGTGGTAGTGCGCAGGCAGCGCCGATTGCAATTTTTCCAAGGAGACGGGTGCGCGCGATGACGGCCTTCTCTGCGGGAGTTTGCGGCACGATACCTTCTCGTCGCAGCTCTGCGTACTGCTTTCGCGAGAGTCGTTTGCCGTGGCTTGCCTTTGAGCCAAGAAGTTCGAAGGCGCGCTCGGCAGCACGCTTTGCAGGGGCAGCGACTTCACGCACGCGAGGTGCGAGGATTTCGTGAGATAATTGATATGCGAGTTCTTCTGAACCTTCGCGAGGAACCCCTTGTACAAGGCCTTTGCCCTGCATGGCCACCAGTGCGCCCGTTGCAAACTCCACTGGAACGCCAGCTCGGCTCGCAGCATCGGCTGCCAGGTGGAGCGTGCTAACGCCACCGTTTGCGAGTTCTCCTAGCAGACGCAAGGCACTGCGCTCGTTCCCGGTTGCTGCCGCAGCCGCCGAAATCCAACGCCGCTCAACCTCTTGGTAGCCGCCCATCTCATGCAGTTGGGCTGCCGTCGAAATGCTTTGCTCCTTGACCGCGAGCGCCGAGATCTGGAGTTCGGCTGGCAGTATTGGGCCTCGCAGAGCCAGGTCTTGCACAAGCGCTTGTACAACCTCATCGGCACAGGGAATCCCCGATAGAGCGATGGTGCGCTCGAGTACGGTGCTCGCGTCGGTTGCGAGCATGCGCCCAAGCTCGTATCGGCTTGTGGGTGGAAAGAGCGAGCCTGTGCGCAGCTCAAGTGCGGCAAAGCGATGCACTCGCTCGCTTGCACATGCAAAAAGAAAGCGTGCGCGACCCGCCGCTCTGGATGCCACACGCGTGAAGATTTCGGCAATCTCCGCCGTCACTCTCTCGTCGTTTTGCATCGCAAGGTCGATGTCGTCGAGAATAAAAAGGTACATCTGTGCACCTTCGCCAACGACTCGCGCGAGAAACGCTGTTGCTGTCTCACGGTCGTTTGGAGACAGGCCTGTGGCAACCGAGAGCGCCTGAGCCAACGAGTTTAGGGGTTGGCTATTGTCGGAGCAGACCAGGGCAACGACCCCTTGATCGCGAAGGTCGGGTTGCAAGCCCGCCCGCAGAAGTGAACTTTTGCCGACGCCCGCCTCGCCGTACAGAAGACCTGCACGAAACGATTGTGACGTGACTAGACGAGCGAGTTCTTCTCGTTCTCGCTCTCGACCAAAAAAGACGTCACGCTCGGATTCGGCAAAGCAGCCCAGACCGCGGAGTGGCGTCACCGTCCCGGGATAGGTAGCGACAGGCACGGCCAGACTATACCCAATTCCCCGGGCACCGATCGGTTTGAAACCACCGCAGTTGCCCTGCAGTCATATGGCTCTCGTGGTAACAAAGCGCCAGATGTCCACTTCCTTGCTCGATGTCGAGAGCCTTACGGTTCACTATGGAAAACGGGTTGCCGTTGATGCGTTGGATCTGAGCCTAGAGCCGGGGGAAATCGTTGCGATGCTCGGCCCAAACGGCGCGGGTAAGAGCACGACCTTGTTGGCCATTGCCGGGGCATTGGTGCCAAGTGCTGGCACAATCAAAGTTGCTGGTGCCTCGCTTATCGATGCACCTCTTAAAGTGCGCTCTCGCATTGGTTTTGCCGATCAGCCACCCTCGCTCTACGAATTCTACACGGTGGAAGAACACTTAGCTTTCGTTGGTCAGACGCGCGGAGAAGACGAATCGACCGATCACACCCAATTGCTTACCGACTTGGGCTTAGCGTCCATCGGCAAGCGTCTTTGTCGCGAACTCTCTTTCGGCATGCGTCAACGCGTTGGCCTTGCTGCGGCACTCGTTGGTGGCGTCGACGTTGTCTTGCTTGACGAGACGTTAAACGGTCTTGATCCAATTGCCGCGGTTCGCGCTCGAAGCGCCCTTAGCAAAGCGGCCGAGGGCGGTGCGGCAATTCTCATGTCCACACACCTTCTGGGCATTGCCGAGCGCCTCTGCCAGCGCATTCTCATCATGGACAAAGGGCTACTAAAAGCCGACGTCTCGGGAAGCGAACTCGATGCACTCTTGGCCAAAGGCCCAGGCGCTATTGAAGAGTTGTACCTCTCGTTGGTTTCCGAGCCTGGGGGCGCAGAGTGAAACCGGCCTCACTCATCCGCTGGGCGGACTTAGAAGAACACCGACGTCGGCAACATATAGGCGGTTTTCAGGCTCTCCCTGGTGTGATTCTAAGTATTGTTCTGGGAGCGATTCTAGCCGCTGAAATCGCCAGAAGACTACTGATGTCATCTGACGCAGACTTTGTTTCGACCGCGATTTCGGCGTCACACCTTTGGTTGGCCGCTGCGGTTTGTGCCTATCTGGTCGGCGTCTTTGGCGCATCCTTTCGGCTCTTTTGGCGTCGCGATTCCAAGTTGCTTGCAAGCTTGCCGGTGCCAGGGAAAAGCCTCTTTGCACTCGCTCTGTGGCGCTCGCAGCGGGTCGCATTTCACGTCTCGATTGCGCTGGCCTGTGGCCTCATTGCCCTCGGTGCCTTTGTCGATTGGCAGGTCGCGGCCCGGCACGTTGTGCCCCTCGCCATTGGCTTTGCTGGCGCCGCTTGGCTCGGGCCTGCGGCCTCTCTTGCCGCTGGTGCCATCGTGGCCTCGGATAAAGCCCAATCGATGATTGCCAACATGGGCGGTGAATTTCAGGCGCCCCGCACAACCTGGCTCAGTGTTCTTCCTGGATTGGCTGCGACTGGCGTTGCCGTCGCTCTTATCTCATGCGCCTCTTGGACCCTTGGCGGTCGCCCGCCCGGTGGATCCATCGCCCTCGTTGCTGGGCTGGGTATTGGCGTTCCTCTGCTTGCCGTTGCTTGGGCCTTTCGCCGAGCCGACGAGGTTGTGCCCGCTGCGGTTCGCGAAGTCGCCGCCCTCGACCAAGAGATTTTGGCGCATATCGAGCGAAGCACACCATCAGCATTGGAACGCGGCTTTTTTCGCGCTTGGCTACAAGACCCTGGGGCGCTTAAGGTTGCTGTTAAAGACGCGAGTTTGGCTCGGCGCCGCTACCCATCTCCGTATTTCCTAATCCCGGTTGGCATCATCGCGCTGTGGATTGTGGCTGCCACCCAACCCGATGCCTACCTTGCCTGGGGCGGTTCGATTCTGGCTGGACTGCTTGTCTATGCCTTGCTCATGGCTCGGCGCTACCTTGTCGAGCCGGTCGAAATTCCAGCCCTTCTTCGAGCTTTGCCGATCACCAAGCAGGCTGCCATCAAGGCCAAGACCGGGGCTGCACAGCTGCGGATTGGCGTCATCACGGTGGTTGGTGGAGTGCCACTCCTAGCGGGAGCCTCCGATCTTGTGGGAACAGCAGTCTTTGTGGCGGTTGTAGCCGCGCTCGCTTTGGTGGCTAGCCAGGCCTGGTGCCGCCGGCTGTGAAGTAAGTGCCGGCTCTAAAGCAAGTGCCGCCGGCTGTGAAGTAAGGACGCCGCCGGCGCTAACTTAGCTGTAAAAAATATGTAGCGAGCTTGTGCAGGAAGGCGCTTCTCGGCCGCTTAGTCGCATGTCAAAGAGGCAAATTACCTCGGTCTTCACTCCCTGCTGAATGTTGGCGATGTAGCGAGATGCTGCAGCCAAGACCAAGAAAATCCCGAGCCCGGCACCGCTCGCCCCAGCTCTTGGTTGGCCACCACTTTCGCGGGCGCGCAACAGGTTGTCGAGAATGCTCTTCTTTCGCAGCTCGCCGTAGTGGTCAACGACTGCGACGCCAAAATGCCGCCCATCACAGCCAAAGGTGAGCGTGGCCGGCTTGGTCGCTGGATCGACGACGTCGTTCTGTCCGACGTCGAAGTACAAGTTGTCCTGCCCTGCTGCACCAGCCTTGGCGGCCGCAGGAGCGTCGTAGATTGCATTCATCAGAAGTTCGTCGGCCACGTTCTCGATGCGACCTAATATCTTGCGACGGGCACCACTTTCACGGGCAAAGGTCGCAACCTGCTCCAAAGCCTTGCGTTTGTCCTCATAGCCGCAAACTTGGTGAGTCTTGAGATCTGCTCCCCAGCCCAAATACTTGTCGAGGCCAAAGATGTCGCCTGTGAGTAGCTTGACCGACGTTACGAGAATTTCGTTCTCGTCCGGCTCGTCGGCATCCATGACATGGTCAAACGGCTGCTGCCGCATAAGTTGGACAAAATCACTGTCGGCAATTGATTCGCCGATAATGATGACCGTGCCGTGTTTGTCCATGACCTGGAGAAGATGAGGCAGTTCTTTGTCCAGCCGGCTGTCGTGATCCAGGAAGAGAAGGCTAGGCACCTCGTTACGCGCATTGGCCTGCGTGACGGAGTCACAGAATTCAACAGTCGCGCCGCTGGCATGCAGGCTTCGCTTCAGTCGCCGGCGCAATGCTGGGCTCGACACCACGCACAGCGTATGGGGAACCTTGTTGAGCGCGAATTGCACTGTGCAATTGTACGGTGTCATCGGAACAGAACGAAATTAATTGGTCGGTCCGGGGCACTTTAAATTGAGGGCTAGTAGGTGTTCGTAGGGGTTGTGGAGGCGTTTGGAGACGTTTGGAGACGTTTGGAGGTTGTGTAGTGCGGACGTTGGATTGGCTCTTCGCATCCGCGAATTTACCGGAGACCGGAAGCATCCCGCTTTCTTTCGGGGGTGTGGAAGAGGCGGCCACCGCGACAACAGTGATAATCTCCAGGGGCATGGCTGATAGAAGTGGCAAGTTGCCGGGCAAGCCCCCGCCGGTGCCCCCAAAGCGCAGGGCGCCGACGGCACGGCCGACGAACCCCGCTCGGCCGTTGGATAGCGCTATCACAGAAAACACCGATGTAGACGGTGGCGAGATTACTCGTCGTCTGACCAGTTCGGCCGCGACCGCGGCGATTGAGGAGGTTCGGACCCAGCTGCGATTGGAACTTGAGGCCGTTGTCGAGGCGGCGTCAGACCCCGAAGGTATCGCTGATGTGGCGTTGCGGCTCGCCCTTATCGAGCGCGACTGTTTTGGCGAGTCGGCTGCTGTTGTTCCCTACTTAGAGCAGGCTGAAACTCATCCTCTGACAACAAGCCTGCTTGTAAGTCTCGCGAAAGGTTCGTTAGACAAGGCGGAATTCGAGAAAAGTACCGAGGCCCTGGAACGACATGCGAGCGCTGCAAGCGCCGAAGTCGCGGGGCAAATTCGGGAAGAGATTGCCAGCGCGTGGCTCTATCGTTTTGCGAGTTCGGATCGGGCAGCAGAAGTGGCTGCCGATGGTCTAGAGAGCAATCCTAGCCTCGAACTGCGAAGCATCTACACAATGGCATTGGCACTCCAGGAAGACTGGGCAACTCTCGAACAGTATCTTTCCGAGAGTGAGAAGGCTCAAGATGTTTGCCAGGCAGCACAGATTGCCACCGACTGTACGAACGAACTCTCGCGGGCACTCACACTCATCAATGGGCACTCGACAAAGGAGTCGGTTACCGCACACTACGCTTCGATTCTAGAAGCACAGTTGCTAGCGCAAACCGAGGCCAGTGCGGCGGATCGCGCTGCGTCGCTGGCGAGGCGTGTCGAGTTGCTTACCGAAAAGGCACCAAGCTCTGCAGAGCTAAGCGCGACTCGGTTTTCCCATGCCATCGCCCAAGAGCAAGCCGGCGAAGAAGAAGAAGCGCAAGCCACCTTTGCCGCACTCACGTCTAAGACGGGTTGGTCGACTTCGGCGGCCCAAGTAAGTGCTCTGCGCGTTGCCAGCCATAGGCGCGACTGGTCTGAGGTTGCAAATCAGTTCGGCAAATTAGCCACCCTTGCAAAAGAGCCCGAACTTGAGGTTGCCTATAGCCGGAGACGCGCCGAAGTTGTTGAGCACTGTCTTGAAAACAAGGGAGAAGCACTTCGGGCCTGGACACGCCTAGCCGAGCGCATGCCGGCGGATTTGGACGTTATTCCACCGCTGCTACGGCTTCTAATGGAAAATCCCAAAGAGCTTGCAGCGCAACTTGAAACGGTCGCTGCAGCAAATCGACGGGATGAGCTTGTGTACTTGCGCCGCGCTGTAGCGGTCACCGAGTCACAGCTTAAGGATGTCGAGAAGGCGGCAATTTTGGCTCGCAAGGCTGCCGATTCCAGCAAGCTAACCCGCGATCTGCACGACCTCGTTCGACTTCGAAGCAAAGAGGGCAAGAAGCATGCGATGTCCGACGTCTATCGCGAGATGGCGAGCCTCGAGGCTGACGATCGCGTTGCAGTGCCACTTTTGCAGGTCGGTGGCCTACTCGAACTCGCTGCCGGACGCGAACAACAGGCGTACGCAATTTTTGCTGAGGGATTGGTGCGTTCGCCCAATGATCTAGCAACGCATATTGTGTTGGCCGGCCTCTACAAAGATCAGAATACTACTGAGAAACGCTGTGCAAGCCTTGCGGTGATTGGTGACAACGCCGTCTGTGAAGAAACTCGATTTGCCGCTCTGTGCGAGCTAGGAACCGCATATTCCAAGCTTGGTAACGATGCTTCGGCTCGCGAGGTTCTTGCAAAGGCGAGCGCTCTGCGACCGGATGACGCCCAGCTATTGTTATCGCTTGCCGACTTGCGATCGGCAAACAAGGAATGGGATGAGTCGATAGCGCTGCGAGAGCGCGCCGTTGGAGCGTTGCCGGATGGCAGCGATACGAGTCTTCTCTTGGTTGAGCTTGGACGCATTCACGAGGAGGAGCGCAAAGACCCAGAGGCCGCTCTTGCTGCGTACGAGCGCGCTCGCTCCATGACACCAGATAGCGTCGATGTTCTGCAGCGCTGTCGAAATCTCTACGAGACACTAAAGCGGCCAAGCGAGCAGCTCGCTAGCCTACGGGCCGAGTTGGCGTTGACGAACGACGATGAAACGCGATTGGCGCTCTTACTTGATATCGCGTCGGTAGCACAGCTGGCAAACGAGCCCGATAGCGCGGTAACAGAAGTGCGCATTGCTGCTCTCGCGATTGACTCCGACAATAGTGCAGCCCTTAAAGGGGTGCTCGCATCGGCTCGAGCAAGCGATTCGTACGAACTCGTCGCAAAAACGTTTTCTGCCGCACGTGAAACTGCCGACAATCTTAGTGTTCTCTGCGAAGCCTACGAGAAACTCTCAGACTGGGCGAACCTTGTCGCCACGCAAACTCGCCGCGTTGCACTTGTTCCGAATAAGTCTGAGAAGGCGGAGCTGGCGGCCAAATCTGCGGAGATTTACGAGACTAAGCTAAATGATGATAAGGGCGCTATCGCCGCCCACCGCCTTGCTCTTGAGCATGAGCCGGATCGCAAAAGCAGCTATGATGCTTTGGTTAGGATTCTTGAAAGCCGGAGCTTGTGGCGTGAACTTGTCCAGGTTCTCGAAGTTCACTTGGCTTCGATCGCCGAATCCTCTGCGAACGTCGCCCAACGCGTAGAACTCTTGTGTCGAATTGCCGAGTTGCGACGTGACAAACTTGGACGTGAAAGCGAGGCCGCTGTGTCGTATGAGGCTGCTCTAGCCTTGGACCCAAGCAACGAAGTCGCGATCAATGGGCTTGAGCAGCTGTACAAGTCGCTCGGGCGCGAAGCCGAGCTGCTGCGAATTCTCGAAGTGCGCCAAACGAGTACGGGTAGCCAAACTCTTCTAAATGAAATTGCTGCACTGCGTGGAAATACCGGTGACGTCGATGGCGCCATTCAAGCCTATTTCCGAGCGTTTGGCGCAGATGCGTCGAATCGCGAGGTCTTCACCTCGCTAGAAAAACTCTGTTACAGCAAGCAGCGCTGGGCAGATGTCATGCGGCTTTATAGCGATGCGATCGAGAGCGTCGAAGCAGGTAAAACTCAGGCGTATCGGCTTGGTGATCTCTACTCTCGGCGGGGGCAAGTACAGCTTCAGTATCTCAAGGACCCCGCACAGGCAGCTCAGTCATTTACTAAGGTCCTGGATGTCGAGCCTGCCAACGAGAAAGCAATGGCGGCACTGCGGGCGATTTACTCTGAGAATGCAAGTTGGGGCGAACTTATCGGCGCCTATGAGAGGCGGGCTGAGAAAAGTACTGATGTTGCGCTAAAGATCGAGTCCTTGCGCCAAGCGGCAGAAATCGCCAAGACCAAGACCCAAGACCGAGTGGAGACAGTCCGGATCTATCAGGCCTTGGCCGAACTGAACCCCGACGATCTTGAGGCGAGCGAGACCCTAGAAGAATTCTATTCCGAGACTAAGGATTGGGCGCAGCTCATCATCGTTCTCGAAGCGCGGATGGAACGCGAGAAGGCCGCAGGAGAGGTTAGTACCGAGTTGCTTAAGCGTCTTGCGAAGATTTCGGAGGAGGGACTTCGAGACGATGGACGAGCCGTAAAGTACTACGAGATGTTGATCGAATTGGCGCCGCAGAATCGCCGCTCACTCGATGCTCTCGCTCGAATTTTCGAATCGACCGAGCGTTGGACCGAGTTTGTGGAGGTGACTCGGCGACTGGTCAAAGTGACCAAAGACCGCAATGTAAAGGCACTGCTTTACTTCAAGTGCGGCTCGGTAACAGAGGCCAAATTCGGCAACGAAGAAGACGCAATTCGCTATTACGATGCTGCGATCAAGACGTCTCCAGCGTGCTTGCCAGCGGTTCATGGTCTCCGCGATCTCTACCTGCGCCGCGAAGACTGGGCACGAGTCATCCAGACGTTGGAGCTGGAGGTAAAACTTTGGCAAGACGATAAAGAGCGCGCTGGCGTCTTTGCACAGATCGGGCGCATCTATGGCGACGAACTCGTTCAGCCAGATCGCGCCATGCACTACTACGAGAGCGCGATTTCGGTCGATCCCGATTGTGTTCCAGCCAACCGAGCGTTGTTTGAACACTACTTCGCCAAGGAAGAATGGGACCGTGCTCAGCCTCTCGCGCAAACGTTGGCACCGAGGGCAATGCGCGACGGTGATCCAACCCGTCGTTCAGAGTTTTACCGGAAACGTGGCGTTGTTGCCGCGCATACAGGGGATCCTGTCTCTGCGGCCGAGAGCATCGTGATTGCTCTTGAGATTAAGCCCGAGAATGTTGCGGCCCTAGAAGCCCTAACAGACCTCGCGGCGAAGTGCCCTGGCGTGTACGATTTTCCCTCGACATTTCGAGAACTCGACAAGATTTATCGCAAGCGCGGCAATTCGCTGGAACTGCTGGCCAGAGTCATGATTGGCGAGGCACAGGTGATGACTCGAGCAGGCAACCTGCACGAGGCTGAGGCACTTCTCGAGAAAGCCGGTGAGAATAGTCCCGACGATTTTGGCATCGCCGAGGCGCTCGTGGATCTGCACATGAGCGTGCGAAACTGGCCCAAGGCTGTCGAGGTTTTGGAGGAGTTTCTCCAAGTTGGGCGCTCCAAGGAAATTCGCGTCGCAGTGATGCTGCGACAAGCACAAATCTTTGCCGATGGTGAAATGGATGCTGCTCAAGCAGTGCGGGTACTGCAGCGAATTCTGGCGATCGATGCCGACAATCCCGAGGTGCACTACCTCCTTGCCCAAGAATTCGTTCTTTTGGAGCGATTCTCCGACGCCAGACGCTCCATTGAGCGGGTGATCGAGCTGGCAGCTGCACCGGGGTCCAACATTTCCGCCGAACGCCTGGCAAGGTACTACTACTACCTCGGAAGAATTCTCGATCGAGATGGGGATTCCCGCGGTGCAACGTCTAAGTATCGTCGAGCAGCGGACTACGATCCTGGCTACGCACCACCCGCACAAGCTCTCGCGCAGCACGCCGTTGCCAGTGGCGACGTTCGAGGTGCCGAAACGCGACTGGTAAATTCGGCACATGCGGCGATGGGGCAGAACGATCGAGAATCGGCCATTCAGCTTCAGCGTGGGCTCGCAAGAATTCTTCTTAAGGGTGGGGATCGGGATGCTGCAATCGAAGCGTACCGAGGCATTCTTGAAGTAAGTGATCAGGGCGCTGCGGATCGGCTTTCGTTGGCCGAGATCTATGCCGATTCGGATCTGCACAAGGCGATTGATGAGACGCGCAAGGTTATCGAAGGTGACCTGCGACACGGCCCGGCCTATCGTGTTCTTGCCGGTTATTATGTTCTTGCGGGCGAGCCAATTCGAGCCTCTCGTGTCCTCTCAACCATGAGCCTTCTTGGGTACTCAGAAGAAGAGGATAAGAAAATGCTGTTGGCGGCGCGTTCGGGCGTAAGGGCGGTTGATCTGAACCAACAGCTGAGCACCGAGCTTCGCGCAAGTCTGCTCGCAAACGAATCTCTCGGTAGCGTCGTCGGCGAGCTGTTCTCGTCTTCGTATCAGCAAATGAGCCAGATCAATCGCAAGGCGAGCCTAGGGGAAAATCTTACGCCGCTTCCCTCTGTTGAGGATCACGCGCTGCACATTGCGGTGGGCGACATGGTTCGGCTCTTTGGTATGGAGCCTGAGGTCTACGTTGGCGAGAACGTTCCCGGGCGTGTAATCGCGATCGATCACCCGCGAACGATCGTGGTTCTTGACCGGCTCGTACTTAACGAGCCAGAGGCTGCACGACGATTCGCACTGGGTTGGGCGTTTGAGGCGATTTGTGGCGGCTACTCTTCCGTGCTGAATCTGGGAGAGAAGCAGCGAGTCGAACTTGGCAACTTGATGCGATCTCTTTTCCTCGTCGAAGGCGAGCGCTCCCCCGCGACCAGCGAATTCATCAAAGGGCTCCCACCTGGAGCTCAGGAGATCATTCGCCGCCACGAAGGTGCCTTCCAGGACTTCGATATGGAGAATTGGATGACAGGAATGAACGCCGTCGCACGGCGGGCAGGGCTTCTCGCGTGCGACGATCTTGCTGCCAGCGCCAGAATGTTGGCGGTAATTAGTGGGGAAGACATTGGTGAGAACTACGCGGCACTGGGCACGGTGTTTTGTGGCGAAGACCTTTTTCAGTTCCATATCAGCGATGAATACGACCAACTGCGCACTGCGCTAAACAGGGTTCAATAGTCGGCTCACGCCGACGAGCGAGCTGCTTTGCTTTGTGCATAGCCTCAGGTGGCTCTCCAAACTGGGGCTCAAACTCGCTTGGCACCACATTCATAGGTTGGGGTACCTGACCTGCACTGTGCGCTCAAGTCGGCTCATAGGCGCGTGAAACATCGTGTAGGAGGCAACAAAGATGGGTCGACCACGGTGTACCAGCCACGATCATCGGTTAAACTTTGACTAGAGTTGGGTAGGGTATTTGTACCCACAGACACTTGAATTACAGCCAGGATATGAGCAAAAAGTTTCAAGCATCAGTACACCATCGCGACGATGTCGGCTTCGTCAAACTCTCCGGAGTTATTGATGAGGACAATGAGCTTGCTGATCTCACCGACAGCATTCCCGGCAGCATGGTGGTTATTGAGCTCGGCGAGGTTGAGCGCATCAATTCCTGCGGTGTTCGCGATTGGGTGAACTGGCTTAACGCTCTCGAAGCCAAGGGTGCAGAGGTTGTCTTGGTGGAATGTTCACCGGCAATTGTTGCGCAGATCAATCTTGTGAATAACTTCACAGGCAATGGCTCTGTTAAGAGTTTTTATGTTCCCTACTTCTGCCCAGAGTGCGACGAAGAAAAGGTCCTGCTCTGCGAAGCCGGAGAAATGGGGCCTCCTCCTCATGAACCGCCGGTGTGTCGATGCGATGGCTGTGACTTGGTCATGGACTTCGATGATATGCCCGATTCGTACTTCGCATTCTTGTCAAATCAGAAGAAGGTTGCGAAGCCCGAAGCCGTTCAATCGGTGCTCGACGAATTTGGTGGAGCTGCAGGCGAGCCATCGCGAATTCGTTCGCGGGTCGGCGCCAATGCAACGGGTAATATTTCCAACTCCGCACTGCCAAGTGTGCCCTCGCTGCCTTCAATTTCAGGCACAGGCACAGGCGTTGGAAGTCGACCAGGAAGCATGGCTGGCGTAGAGCAGACCAATCCTGGGATGCAAGACGTGGCTGCAGCGGTACCAGCCCAAGCTAAGAACAATTCTATGGTCTTTGTCTTGGTTGCAGTACTGATCGCTGCAATCGGCGTGCTTGGCTTTTTGGTCTTCTCTTCGTAGTTCGTTGTCGTCGTGTTGTCGTCGTGTCGTCGTCGTGTAACTACAGAAACACTCAGCGTTGCCCACGCCGCAGCGGCAAGGGGCAGCTAGAGCATCAGCCCCTTTTTGTACGAGAGCAGTTCCTTCTGTGTTCGCAGCAAAAGGTGGTTTGTCTCGAGTAGCTCTTTGGTGCGGAGACGAATTTGCGTAGCAAGCCGCTCGCGTTCCTGGGCTTCGGTTTCCAGCATCTCTTGATACTTGATTTGCACCTCGGCCTCGTCGGTGACGTTGCGCTGAATCTCTAAGGCTCCAATGTGCGCGCCCTGAGCGTCGGTGATTGGCACAGCCGAGAGGATGAAGCGCATCTTTTGAGCCTCGGCATCACCAATGATCGTGCCGCTAATCTCGTCGAGGCGCACCTGCTTGCCTTCTTTCCAACACTGCTCGGCAATGCAGCTATCGCGACATACGTTGAGTTCGAGAACCTCGAAGCACTTCTTGCCTTTTAGGCCTCGGGCAATTTGCCTGGGCAGCATCGCGTAGAATGCTCGGTTGAAGTCCACGATCGTCCGCTCGTGATCGACAACAAAGTAGCTATCGATGATTGCCGGGGCAACTTGCTTAAAGTCCTGCAAAAAGGCATTGAGAGCTTCGGACATCGCCTAACATTGTACACTCTAGGGGGACCTACTGGGCACCGGCCAATTGACCGAAATGGCTGGACGTTCTAAAATTGAAGAGAATGGGATGGACTGCTGATATCATGGCCGTGGGGACGAAGTCGTGGTGCATATAAATGGCTAGTGCCTCAGATTCCATGTCGCTCTCGTGGCGCATCAAAGAACGAGCAGGGTTTACGACCGTGGAGTTCTCCGGTGAAATCGACGAGAACACTGACTTCTCCGAGCTAAGTGGCAGGCTGCAGGGGCGCGTTGTCTTTCACTTGCAACAGGTTCGCCGCATCAACTCATGTGGAGTTCGCGAGTGGGTCAATTTCGTTCGCGAACTGCCCAACGTTGAGGAACTGACATTTAGTCACTGTTCCCCTGCGATCGTTGCACAGCTCAACATGATCTTTAATTTTAAAGGCGCAGCAACTCTGCGGTCCTTCTACGCGCCCTACATTTGCGACACCTGCGACATCGAAGTAACCAAGCTGCTCGACATCGAGACGTCATTTTCAAACGGCAGTGAAAATGAGCCTCCGGAGTTTCCGTGTGATCGATGCGGCGAGCCTTTAGAATTTGATGATCTGCCCGATCACTACTTGGCATTCCTTAGCGAAGACTAGAGCGTTGCTCGTTTCTTGGGGCAGCAATGTAGCTGCTCGCAGAAGAGGCGTCGCGCATCAATCATGAACTCTGATAAACCGCATCTCCTCGTTGTTGATGATGAATCGCTCAATCGCGATTTACTGCGACGACTTCTCTCTGGCAGCTATCACGTCAGTTTGGCTGAAGATGCGAATGCGGCTCTAGAGATTCTGGCAAGCGATGAAGGTGCCACGGTGATGTTGGTGCTGTCGGACCATCTGATGCCTGGTCGTACAGGGGTTGAGCTCGCGAGAGAAGTTCGCAAGCTTCGCGACGATCTGCCGTTTGTGCTGCTTACAGGCTACGACGCGGACGAAGTTGCCGATGCCAAAAGTGATGGCACGATTGCGGAGATTATGAACAAGCCGTGGCGAAGCTCGGAGCTGCGTGCACTCATTGCTCGTTTTGTGCACTAGTGGTGAACCTCGGTGCTGGTCTTCTCGGTATCTTTAAGGGCGGCAGGGTCTGGCCAGAATGCGGCAGCGCGCTCGACCGATTGCACAAGTGGAGTTGGCTTACGCGCCGACGTGCCGCTGATGCTACCTAAGAATAAATCGTGTCCCGATTGTTCACCAGCGCTCGACAAAAGCATGTTGCGCGCGTGGCTGCTCACTTCCATCGCCTCAAAGCGGCGCCAACACATGTATTGCCCGCCAGCCATTCGCACAGCGCATGCGTCGACTTCTTGTTGAAGACTTGCCCACTTTGAACCTGTCGAAATGCTCACAGCGCGAGCCGCTTGCATTAGCGTTCGTTTCACCGCTTTGCCATCGAGCCGAAACGCGTAGACAACATCGATGTCGCCTTCGTCGTAAGCGCCGATCGCCCGGGCACCGTTTGGCGAAATCATCATCTCTCGATCGGGGCGATGATCCGCCAGCACGTTGCCAGTTTCGAGGTCGATGAGTGTGCTCTTCTCACCAAAGCCGATGGTTTGATCGCCGGCGAAGAAGACCGCACCAAGCGCTGCTCTTTCGATAATCTGCACTTCAATGGTGGGCCGCATTTGATAGACCGCGATACGACCAGGAACCTGGGTTGCACAGAGAATTCGGCGACCATCAGGAGAGATGTCCGCCAGCGCATCTGGGCCGATAGCGCAGGGCAAAGGGCGGAGGCTGGCGGGCTTGGTTCGCGATGACAAGTCGACCCACGCCTGCACGCCGGCAATTGTGACGAGCATGGCGGTGCCCGATGCCGAAACCTTGATGCGCGAAACTTCGGAGGCTGGTCTGGAGAGCGGTACGAGGACGCTTGCGGAGCTGCCATCGCTCGCGATGCTCCAAATGGCGTTGCCTTGACCGTAGATGACGCGATCGGTGGTGAGTGCGGGCGCTTTTGCTCCGCTGTCCTTCGCAGTGCCGAGAAGCGCGGCGCTCACCGTGATGGCGCCGAGCAGCATGTGCAGGTTGCGGCCCACTGTCTATCTATCCCAGTACTCCCAAGAGGGACTCGGCTTCACCAAGGTTCGAACTTACGAATCGCGAGCCGTCGGGGCGAGTAAAGAGCAGCACGGGCCCAAATCGAGGCAGCTGAACTTCCATGCTGCGAACACCGCTATGCGCGCCCTCGTAACTGTGCGCATCCTTCTCAAATTGGGGCTTACTTAGCGGCTTGCCCTCCACGAAGACTTCTGAGAAGAATTCGATGGGAGCAACGAAGTCCGCACCCGTGCGATAGAGCATGTCCTTGGTCTCGCCATTAATTCCGTCGACGGGCACGACGATATTATCCCAGTCCCTTTTGCCAAGTTTGCTGGCAACTTCGAGGTCGAAGCGTTCTTGCGGGAAGATGATAAGGAGCGCGTCGCCAAGGCGCTTTGTCTGCAAGGGAGCCACGTTGGCAACCGCTTCTACAACGGGCTCGGGTGCGGGCGCAGGCTCGGGCTTGGACTCTGCAGCCGGCTCGATTTCTGCCGTTGTCGCATCGACGGGTTCGTTATTCTTTGCGCCAGGAAAGTGGGAAAAACGCTCGATTGCCGCAACAGCCATTTCTCGCATCAAAGAGTTTTTCTGATCCCAAGTGCCATCTTCTTCGAGCATGTCGATGATAATCAGACCATCTTCGCGCTCTTCGATATTGGCGTCACCAAGGCAGGCCCGAATCTGGTCTTCGTCCAACTCGTCGAGCCGCTTATCGTAGGCCATAAGCTTCTCTTCGAACTCACTTTGCCCAAGCGGAGATGCTCGGCGTCGTCCGTCGATGTCCATGGCTGGATCGAGTGCCCAAGAGATGAGACAGAGCCCGCGCAAATCGCGGTAGCTGCGCACGATCCAAACTGCGTCGCCCCAACTGCCAAGCGCAAAGAGCCGGCCGATTCGAATCGGGACTGCGGTACATACTTTGATGAGCTCATCGCGGGCCGGGCGAAGGTCAACCGAGATTACGGTTGTCGCTTGCGGGTCGGGGCGCATCGGCGCCACCGAATCGTCGATGAGCATGAGGCGTCGCTCGCCACGCCGGCGAAAAGGCATGGAAGGCGAGAGCTCCATCTCGAAGCGCGGATCCTGCATATCAGGATCGAGAACTTGTTTTTTGGCCAGCTCCTCCTGGCCACCAAGTACTTCTACGAGAACTTCTGGGTCGAGGGCATCACCCGACTGGAACATGAGATCGGTGACAAGACTATCGATAGAGAGAGACATGGCTCGTGGGTTTTACAGGGCGGGGCTCCGCCCGCGCAAGACCCACTCTAGCCCCAAGAAGAGCAGTGCCAAAAGCAAGAGCCAAGGACGACTCCATAGCGGCACGTCGCTGCGCCTATCGACGCGAACGAGCTTGGGAGCGGTGAACGAGAGATCGCTTGGAAGCGTGGTGATCGCACCCAAATAGTCGCCTTTAGAGGCTTGGCTAGCCATTTTGAGCACAGCTTCCTGCCCGGTGGGTTGCAAGTGTTCGGTGCTCGCTTCGTGAACCAAGAAAATGTCGTCGGAGGTGACAATACGGTCTCGAACTTGCGCTTCTGCATGCACTCGATAGACGCCAGCGACAAGTCCACTTAGTTCGTGACGAGCTTCGCCCGCCTCGTCGGTGGTGACGGTGTGTTCTTTGACATTCTCGAGAGTGGCCGGATCAAAGCCGCGTTGTAGCGTGAGCTTGACCTCGCCCTTTGCCAAGGGGCTGTAGTCTTGGTCTTGAAGGCGAACGTTGAGCTGAACGGAGTTACCCGGAGCGTAGGAGTTTTTGTCGCTATTGATATGCAGGTAGCGCAACTCTGGATCCTGAATGAGCCAACGAATCGCGTTGTCCCAGAGCTTTAAGTAGTGGCGGCCGTCGTTGCCGGGCTCTGCTGCGGAAACGAAATCCCATCGCCACAGTGAATCGGTGGTGACTGCCAGGCTGCGACCCTTGCCATAGTCGCCAGCGACGATCACGGGCATCGGTGCATTGCTCTTGTCGCGAAGCCTTGGGTGAACGGCGAGAACCGATGCATCTTTCTTTGCGCGAAGTACCTTGTTGACGCCTTCGAGAGGGGGGAGGTTGTTCCATAAATCGCGGTTGTCGGAGGTTTCGTAGCGCAGAGCGGTTACCGGGTGAACGTCGCCAAGTGCCGTGAGCTTGGGATTGAAACGCTGCGTGTCGAAAAGCTCATCGGCGGCATCAATGGGGCTTGGCAACTCGACGGGGAGCGCCTTTGCGATTGGCGTTCCGGTGTAGCGACCGGATGCGAAGGACAGCGGTCCGCCGAGCATCATCAGGCCGCCGCCGCCTTCAACATAGGAGCGAATGTTCTCGAGGTAGCGACCAATGCCATAGGGGCCGTAGTTAAAGTTCTGGAGAATTACGAGGTCGAAGGACGGCAGCTCTTGTGCAAAGAGTTCGCGGGTCGGAAAGGGGATGAGACTTAGCTCGGCATTGGGAGCGCGCTTGATGTCGTCTTCGGTGCGAAGAATGAAGAACGAGATTAGATCGACATTGGGATTTTGCTTAAGCATTCCTCGCAGAGCGCGCACGTCCCACGACGGCTGTCCCGCGACTTGCAAAACCCGGATCTTGTCTCGAATAACGCGAATCACAAACCACGCGCTGTTGTTCTCGACCACGGCCTCTTCGTCATCGACCGGAACGGAAACCTTGTAGACAAATTTGCCAACTTTGGGCGGAGTAAACTCAAAGGCGACGGCCACGGTGGATTCATCCGGGCCAACTTCGACCCACTTGCGTCGCATGGCCTTGCCGTCGCTTGAGAGCGTGACTGGAATGCGCCGCTTGCCGTAGCCTGTGGCCTGGATAACCGCCTCGACGCGCGTGACCGTGCGAACGAAGGCAAATTCGTCGGCGCGAATCTCAGCGACTGAGATGTCTTTAAGACCCTCTCGGGCTGCCCACACTGTGTGAACCGGAGTATCGAGTTCGCGGGCGAAGTCCTTAAACTCCCCCATGCCAATTTCGGCGAGGTCACCGGTTACGACGCCATCGCTGATGACAACAACACCGGCGAGTTCGTCGTCTTTGTAGCGTTTGCGAACGGTCTCAAGACCATGCCTTAGCAGGGTTGCTGTGCCCTCGCTTGGCGTGCTGCCCACGCGCTTTAGATCGCTTTGCAGGAGGTCATCGGCAAAGGTGTAGACGTCGATGATGTGAGAGCGCTGCCACTTGTCCAACGCGTCGGCCGAGTCGTCTAGAAGTTTGCGAACAAGCTGGCGGCGTGATGCTGCGCCTTTTCGATCGGCGAGTTCCATCGAGGCCGAGTTGTCGACGAGGATGGCAACGTGGTTTGGCTCGCGGGCAACTTGCCTAAGCTCGACGGCCGGCTGTAAGAAAAGTACCAGTGCCACCGTTAGTGCCGAAGCACGCATGGCGACGATAAGTGACCAGCGCCACGGCCTGTGAATGGCTCGGGTGGAGACTGCTGTGAATACCAAGGTTAGGCATGCGCACAGCAGGGCGAGTATCAGAGCGGTACGCCCCCACGGAGACAAGAATATCCATCGATACTCGTTAAAGTCGACGGAGTCGGGCGCCGCCGATTTTACGAGCAGTGCGGCAATGCGCTCGACGAGCAGTGCCGCGCCAAGCAGTGCAGCGGCGGTGACAATTGGCGCTGCAAATCGATGATCGCGCCGCGCAAAAAGAGCGCCGCCAAGGACAAAGCCAACGACGGTCGCAATGAGGAGGGCAAAGCGAAGCCCTTCGCTGAAAATCTCAATCGACACGGCTACTCGGGAATTTCTGCGCCGTCATTGGGACGCCATCGCCTGCGCTTCATGATGAAATCGACGTGGGTCTGATCCGCTTTGTAGTCGAGGCAAAGCGCGTACATGATGAGGTTGATGCCCATGCGAAAGCTGTACTCGCGTTGGGTCTCGCCACCAGGCGTGCAGGGGAATTCCCAGTTTCCAAAGTCGTCGCGCGACCAAGCACCACCCATATCGTTCTTGATGTAGGCCACCGAGAGACGCTCGTCGCGAACGACTCCTTCGAGTGCGGCGCTCACGGTGAGACGACCGGCGGGCTTGTCCAAAAGGTAGAAGCTCTTGTAGACCACGTGCTTCTTCGAAACGATCTGCAGGCCTTCGGCGGGCGGCGGATAGAGCGTCTCGATGAGTTGCCGAACCGAGCCATCAAAGGCGCCATCGCTGCGACCTTCGGCAGAGTCGATAATAAGAAATCCCCCAAAGGTGAGAAACCGCCGTAGCTTGGCGACTTCGTCTGGGCTGGGCATGGGAAACTCCCGATCGCCTGCCAGGTAGAGAATTGGCGTCTCGTGTAGATCTTTATCGCCAAGCGCTACAGGCCGCGGCGAGAGATTTACGGGAATCGAGGTGCGTTTGTCGACTTCGCGAACCAAGCGACCCAGAGCGTTTGGGCGCGGCTGCCAGTTTTTCCCAAGCTGCAATTGGCCAAGCTGCAAGAGCGAAGACTCGCCGATGGCGCCGGCGCCTCGCGCACGCAAGAGCGCCAACCCAGCAAGGGTGAACCCAAGAAAGCCGCGACGCGAGAGAGTCACAGCAAGACACTAGCGCAGAACGCCGAAAAGTGTGAGCGCGCATGGGCGCGTGTTAGTGGTGAAGGATGTCTCAAGGCCTTCCGGGAGATCAGAGACGCACCCTGGAGGCGCTCACTCGTGAAGCCCGTTTGGGGGCGCCACTTCTAAGCACGTTGTCTCGTGCCTTTGAAGGCGGAGATTGGGTGGATCCAGGAAGTTTAGGACCTCTCTACGAAGCGCACCTCGCGACGGAGAAAGCCCAGCAAAGGGGCCAGGGTAGCTTCTACACCCCCGAATACCTCGTGGACTTTGTCGTCGAGCAAACCCTTCACGAGTTGGTCGTCGGTCGAACGCCCGCGCAGATTAAAGCGCTGCGCATTTTGGATCCAAGTTGCGGGGGAGGGGCCTTTCTGCTCGGCGTTCTGCGCTACTTGGAAGCTCACTGTCTGCTCGGCGGTGCAAGGGCAGGGGCGTCGCTGCGCCGCAAACTCTCGGCGTGTTTGGTCGGGGTCGACTTGGATGAAGGGGCACTGGAAGTGAGCCGGGCGTCGCTGCACTTAGCCGTTGGGCAAGACTGCGGGGCAACTCTGATTGTCGGTGATGCGCTCTTGCCCGAGACAACGCTTCCGCGCATTGATGCCATTGTAGGAAATCCGCCGTGGGGCCAGAAGGGGCTAACGCTCTCGGCCAACGTGCGCGCTCGCTACAAGCAGCTTTACAAAACCGCCTGCGGAGTTTGGGATCCCTTTAAGTTCTTTGTCGAACGCGCCCATCAGATTTTGCCTGTAGGTGCACCCTGGGGCTACGTACTGCCCGATATCGTGCTTCTTAAAAACCTCCAAGAGGTCCGTGATTTGATTCTTGAAGGCAGCGCGATTACCGAAATCGCGCACTGCGGCCAAGCGTTTAAAGGGGCAAATATTGATGCGGTCGCGGTGTGTGGGAAACGCGTCGCCCAGCCCGTTGGGGCAAAGCACGAGTTGCGCGTTTGGCCAAAGCTCGAAGCGAGTTGGAAGCGCGAGATGCCGGTAACGCACACGCAGCATCAAGGCGTGTTTCGCGAGTTGCCTGGGCATACCTTCAACCTCTATTTGCACGGCTTGCCGCTTGCGATGTACCGGCGGTTGCAGAGTTTGCCGCGGCTTGGCGAGAGCTTCGAAATGCACGAGGGTGTGCACACTGGCAACGCACGTGCACGACTCTTTATGGAGGAGAAGCCTGATGGGCCCGCCCGCAAGGTCATCGTCGGTGGCTCCGAGATGGCGCCCTACGCTCTCGCATGGAAAGGTCGTTGGCTAAATCTCGATCCCGATGCGGTCGATCGAAGCGCTGGTTTCTACGCAAATCTCGGCCGCAGCGCCTGGCATGGGCGCAACAAGATTGTTGTTCGCAGGACCGGCGACAAGGTCATGGCCGCGTTTGATTCTAAGGGGTATTACGTTTCCAATAATCTCTTTGTCTTGCTCGATGCGAGCACCGGCGAGAGCAAAGCCGTCTTGCAGCGGCGCCAAGCGCTGGTTGCGGTGCTCAATAGTCGCTTCATGACTTGGTACTTTCGCGCGACAGTGCCACGGCGCGGACGGCTCTTCGCCGAACTAAAACTCGTTCACCTGCGCGACTTTCCGCTGCCAACTCCCGAGCGCTTTCGCGCTGTAGAGGCCCGCCTTGCAGAGTTAGCGCGGAAAGCGTCTCGAAGTGGCACAGCGCAGGTGGCAGATGAGGTGAATGCCCTTGTGGAAAGCGCCTATGAAATCTCGCCCAATGAGCGTGAAGTGATTAGACTCTCCGAATGATTTCGGGACGTCGCGTGCTTATAACCGGCGGAGCGGGCTTTATCGGCTCACACCTCGCCGAACGACTGTTGGCAGATCCTGCCAGTGGCAACCATGTCGTTATCTTCGACAATTTTCGTCGAAATGCTTTGGGCACGGCGGGCCTTGAGAACAACCCAAATCTCACCATCATCAAAGGTGATGTGATGGATGCAACCGCGCTGCGCGCCGCGATGGAAGGCTGCGATGCGGTTGTGCACATGGCCTCGATTGCCGGTGTCGATACGGTTCTAAAAAATCCCGTAAAGACCATGCGCATTGCCATGATCGGCACCGACAATGCGCTGGAAGCGGCTCGGAAAATTGGCAACATAAAGCGCTTCATCGATTTTAGCACCTCAGAAGTTTTCGGGCGCTACGCCTACCACGTCACCGAGTTTGATTCGACAACCCTAGGTGCGGTTGGAGAGGCTCGCTGGACCTATGCCGTTGCCAAGCTTGCGACCGAGCACTTGGCGATGAACTATCACAAAGAGTTCGGCCTGCCATCGTGCTCGATTCGGCCGTTTAACGTGTACGGACCAAGGCAGGTTGGTGAAGGCGCGGTTCACCACTTTATTCGCCGAGCACTCGCCGGTGAAGATCTTATTATTCACAACGAGGGCTCGCAGATTCGCGCGTGGTGTTACATCGACGACATCATCGATGCGGTCATGCTTTGCATCTCCGAAGACGAAGCGGTTGGGCATGCCTTTAACATTGGCAATGCTCGCTCGACGGTCACCATCTACAACCTCGCCGAGCTTATCGTTAGGCTCACAAACTCGACATCGACACTCAAGTGCATCGACTGGCCCAATACCGACGTCGAAGTGCGTGTTCCCAACGCTGGCAAGTCCAAAGAGTTACTTGGCTTCGTTGCTCAGATAAACCTTGAAGAAGGACTTCGCCGAACCATCGACTGGTATCGGCAAGATATGGGGCTCTAGTGGATTCAGTGAGATTGAAGGATTCGGAGGCGATTCCCCTAGCGCGCCCTTCGATTGGCGATGCCGAGCGCAGTGCGGCACAACGTGTTCTTAGCGGCACCATGCTTACTGGTGGCGCCGAACTTGTGCGCTTTGAAGAGCGGCTTGCAGAGACGGCGACCCGCAACTATGCGATCGCGACAAGCTCTGGCACCAGTGCTCTCGAGTTATCGCTTTGGGCACTGGGCGTTGGTCCCGGTGATTCCGTCCTTGTTACTGCGTTTGGATTTCCGGCGGCGGCAAACGCCGTTGCGGCCCGTGGTGCTGTGCCAGTGGCGGTGGACGTTGATGCAAAGTCTTGGCTGATGGACTTTGAGGCGGCGGCCCGCGCAGTCACAGCTTCGACAAAGGCGATTGTCACAATCGACCAACTCGGCGCGGTAACATCAGGCGCTGCCATCGAAGCGCTCGAGGCGGCAACTGGGCTTCCTGTGCTCTCCGACGCAGCCTGCGGCCTTGGAGGTACAGACAAAGACGGCCGCCCAAGCGGAGCAGCGGGCCGAATGGCGACCTTCTCCTTTCACCCTCGCAAGGTCGTCACAACCGGGGAGGGCGGCGCCATTGTTTGCGACGACGCAGACCTTGCAACAAAGCTTTTGCAGTTGCGCAACCACGGGCAGACGGGCGGCGGGCGCTTCGCAAGCATTGGCACAAATGCGCGTTTGGACGAGCTTTCCTCGGCAATCGGCTTAGCCCAGCTTGCACGGCTTGCGCCTATGCTTGTCGAACGCAAAATGCTGGTGCATGGATATTACGAGCGGCTCGAAGGCTTGCGCGCAGCGTCCAAGCTCTCGTGGCAGCAATTGCCCGATGGCGCTGTTCATGCGAATCAGAGTTTCTCTGTTCTCTTGGCAGGGCGATCGAATCGCGATGAAGTGATTCGAACGTTGCAGAGCAAGGGCATTGGCTGTGGTGTCGCCACCTACAGTTTTGCCGAAATTGGGATTCACGAGGGAGCCGGCGAAGCCCCAAATGCGGCTGTGCTGCACAAACAGGCACTTTCCCTTCCACTCTACATTGGCATGCGCTCGGCAGAATTGGATCGAGTATGCGATGCTTTAGCGGAGGCAGTATTGTGAATGCGATCGAAGTAAAAGGGTTAACAAAGACCTATCGCAAAGGCTTTTTGCGCAGGCGCGTCGATGCGGTGCACGCAATCGATTTTGAAGTTTTGCAGGGCGAGGCGTTTGGCTTTTTGGGGCCCAACGGCGCGGGCAAGACCACAACCATGCGCATGCTGATGGGGCTTATTTCGCCGACAGCAGGCACCGCAAAGATATTTGGCCACGAGATCCCAAGTCGCAAGGCGCGCCAGCGTCTGGGCTTTCTCCCCGAGGCTCCATATTTCTACGACTACTTGAGTGTCTCGGAGCTTTTGGACTTTACCGGGCGACTCTTTGGCCAAGGAGCTGCCAAACGCGCCAAGCGAGGCGATGAGCTTATCGAGCTGGTCGGCCTTAAGGATGCTCGGAATAGCGCGCTTAAGAGTTATTCTAAAGGCATGCTTCAGCGCGCAGGCATTGCCCAAGCGCTAATGAACGACCCGGACCTGATCGTATTTGACGAGCCGATGAGTGGGCTCGATCCCATTGGCCGTAAAGACGTTCGCGATATTATTCTTGGCCTAAAAGAACAGGGCAAGACTGTATTCTTCTCGTCACACATTCTCTCGGATGTCGAGAGTGTTGCTGATCGTATCGCAATTATCGTGCGCGGCCGTATTCACGATGTGGGGCGTTTGCGCGAGATTGTTTCGGCGCAAGTTGGCACCGAAGTCGTGCTGGATGTTCGCAGCCTAGGCGATGATAAAGAGGCCGAGCTAAATGCCTTGGCAGACAAGGCGAGGCACCACGATGGCGAACTCACCGCCATGCTTGGGCCTGGCAGCGATATCGACTCGTTCGTGCGCCAATGCTTTGCTATCGGCGCCAAGCTCGTCTCGGTATCCCCAGTCCACGAGACTCTTGAAGACGTTTTTGTGCGCGCTGCCAACGATGGCGAGCAGGAAGCCGCGGCTCGCGCCGAGCAAGAGGAGGCATCATCATGATGCGGCGAATTTGGGCTCTTGCCCTCAACACCTTTCGCGATGCGATACGCAACCGTGTGCTCTATGGGGTTCTTGCGGTCGTCTTCGTTGTGAACTTGTTCGGCATCGTGCTTGGCGAGATGTCACTTCACCAAGAAGCTCGGGTCGCTCGGGACTTAGGCATTGGCGGCGTATCTCTCTTCGGGAGCATTACGGCAATCTTCTTGGGCGTATCGCTGCTCTACTCGGAAATTAAGAAGCGCACGATTCACACCATCGTTACCAAACCACTAGAGCGCTACGAATTTGTCCTAGGCAAATACCTCGGGATGGTCGTCACGCTATCCTGCCTTTTGGCCATGTTCTCGCTTGTGATGTTGCTGCTCTTAAAGACACAAGATGTGGCTGTGACGACGGTGCTACTAAAAGCACTGATATTGGCATTTTACGAGGTCTTGGTGGTGGCAGCCATCGCCATCCTTTTCTCGTCGTTCTCTAGCCCGTTTCTTTCAGGGATATTTACGTTTGGGCTTTTCTACCTAGGGCGGCTAACACCGGATTTGCGCGCATTTCTGGAGACAACAGACTCGTCTATCGTCAAAGGCGCTTGCGAAGTGGCCCTCTATCTCATCCCCGATTTGCATCTTTTCTCGGTGAGTGGCGGCAGCGTTGATGGCAACCATGTGACGGTGCATGGGGACTTTGTCTCTTGGGGCTACATGGGCATGGCATCGGGCTATGCGGCGCTCTACATCGGCATTCTCCTGGGAGTGTCGATCTTGATTTTCTCTCGTCGAGATTTTGTATGAGTCGTCGAAAGCGCACCAGGCGCCGCTTGCTCATTGCAGTGGCGAGCGTTTTTCTGTGCGTCGGTGTGCTTTCCACCCGAGCGCTTTGGGAAGGTCGCAGTTCTCTTAAACGGGGCAATGCGTTTCTTGAACGCGGGGATAGTGAAGGGGCGGTCCGCAACTGGAGGCGTGCAGCCCGTTGGTACTTGCCACTGGCTCCCCATGTTGCATCGGCCTACGATAAACTCCAAGGCTTGGCCTTGAGTGCCGAGGAGCGTGGCGATATCCAAGTCGCAATCTCGGCTTGGACGGGGATTCGCTCTTCGGTTCGCGCAACGCGCAGCTTCTACACTCCGTACTCCGAGCGCCTAGCAGAAGCCGATACACACCTTGCGAAGCTGATGGCACAGCTTGAGTTGCAATCCGATGCAACAGTTGATCTTGTTGAGACTGAGGAGTGGCATCGTGCGCTGCTAAAGCGAGATCAGATGCCGTCGGTTGGCTGGTCGATCGTAGCGCTCTTGGGCCTCGCACTTTGGATTGGCGGCGGCTTTGGCTTTGCCTTGCGTGCCGTCGATGACAATGACCGGCTGGTGCGGAAGGCCGCTGCGTACAGCGGAGCCGCCGTTGCTGTCGGCATGCTGGTCTGGCTACTCGGCCTACATTGGGCATAGGGTAGCTGGTCCAACCGATAGGAAAATCGTCGAGAAATCGACCAAAGGGTGATCGATGTTCCACGCTGAGTGAGTGAAGTTCTTGGTCTTGCGCAGCTTCACTGCCATGCTACGGGCATGACGGCATCGAATTCGCGTTTCGCGTCCTTACTCCTGATTCTCCTTGCAGCTTGTGGCGGAGGCGATTCGACTGGCGCTGACGGTGGCGAGCCCGCGACCGATGCAAATGACACTCCTTCTGTCGATGCAAACGAGGAAAGCTGGGCGCCGCTTGTGATGGGAAGTTGGACCTTGCCGGCGGGCGGTGAAGACACGAGCGATACCCATCAGATTGTTCTCGATCGAGACATCTATATTGGCGCGATTCGACCGATTGAACCGATTGGCACACACCACACGGTTCTCTCGATCGCTGGAGGTTCGGGTGTTGTCTACGCTTCGGGTGTTGGCACCAACGCGGTGACGTTTCCAGAAGGCGTGGGGCTCAAGCTCGCTGCTGGTACCAGGCTAAATCTGGAACTCCATATTTTTAACACCGGTGCCGAACCAATCTCGGGAACCTCGGGCATTGAAATTGTCGAAATCGCCGAAGCGGATGTCGTGCAGGAAGCTGACCTCTTTCTTCCGGGACCATTTGGATTCCAGCTGGCGCCTGGCCAAGAAACCACAGCGACGGGCACATGCGCGATTGAAACCGAGCAGACAGTTTTCGCTCTCTTTCCGCATATGCACCAACTTGGAAAGCACTTTAAATTGACGGTCAACAAAGGCGGTCAAGATCAAGTTGTGCACGATGCTCCCTACGATTTTGATGAGCAGGCGTTTAATGTCTTCGAACCCATTACGCTTTCTCCTGGTGATTCGATCACCAGTGAGTGCACTTGGATGAACACCACCGGGCAAACCGTCCGCTGGGGCGATAGTTCCACCAGCGAGATGTGCTTTGGAATCATGTATCGCTATCCAGCCGTGGGCGACGACTTTTGCGATAACGGATTTACGCCGTAGCGCATTTACTCCGTAGGGTCCGCTTTGGGCCCGTAGCGCCCAAGTTACTGCATAACGCCGGTGTTTGGACCGTAGCGCCCGCTCTAAGTAAAGAGCGGCACGCTTCGCATGCGCAGGTCGAACCCGGTATCACGACCAAAGTCGGCAATGCCCAAGTGCTCGCGAAGGGCCGTGTGGATGTGGCCTGGATAGAGCCGCTCGCCATCATCACTCAGCTCCAACGTATCGAGGTTGATGTTGCGGGGAACAAGGCCATCATCGGTTGCTCCGATCACGCGATTGCCTTCGATGCCCGGCCCCAGTAGCAACATGCTATTGGTTGGCCAATGATCTTTCCCGCCGTTTGTCCCGTACTCGGGAGTTCGGGAAAACTCTGAGGTGATCATGAAGGTGATGCGATCCGAGAGCCCAAGCTCGGCAGCTCGATCGACCGCAAAGGTTATCGTTTCCAACAGCTCTTGGAGCTTCACTTGATGCCGAGCCTCGTGATCCGAGTGGGTATCAAAGTCGCTGACGTAGACGCTGGCAGCAGCACCAATGCCCGCTTTTAGGCAGGCCAGCGAGATTGCTACCTGTGTCTGAAACGGTGAGAGCGTGTTGGAAACTTCGGGTAGATAATCGCGATAGCCGCGCAGCAACGGTGTGCTGGACTGCTTGGCGAAAAGCGTCGATCGCTGTTCGCGGTGGCGAGGAAGCTCCCTTGGGTTAGCGGCCTGGTGGCGAGCCAGTCTTGCTCGATATACTTCTTCGAGGGCAAAGTCTTCAACGTAGCGGGCCTGGTTTAGAATGCCGCGCTCATGCTCGTGGTTGCCGATGCTGGCCAGCGTATCGGGCGAGCCCAAGCGCGTAAGTGGCACAAGATTGCCGGTGCGGGAGAAACCACCAGAGCTAATGAATGGCGTTGGCACGTTGTGGCCGTTTAGGTGCGTAGCCGCGAAGAGTGCAGCGATGCTTGGTGTGGCGTTATCGGCCTGCTCGCCGCTCCAAACGTGCCGTGCGGCCTCGGAATGGCCTGCTGTGCGCATATCAATGCCATTGATGAGAAGCATGTCCGAATGAAAGCGTTGGAAGAACGCGCCATTCTGATCGAGAGGCGCGTACTTCATGGCTCCGGCGGTTTCGATGTCGCCGGTGTCGTATCGCTCATTCATCGCATTGCCCTTTGGGTCGCAGAAGTTGCTGATGTCCCAACCTCCAAGAGCATTGATTGTCATGAGCAAAGGCCCCTCGTAGGGTTCATCGGCCTTTGTAAGCGAGGGCACCGTCATGAGTGCAAGTCCACCAGCGCCTGCGGCGCCAAGAGCTTTTAGAAAGTTTCGTCGATTCATCGTCGTGCTCCGGTCTACTGGTAGAGAAATTCGAAGGACTGCATTTGATAGTTGAGAACCGCGGCCCAGGCTCGCACAGCAAATTGTGGATCCTCGGTGACGCTGCCTGCCTCGCATGGCCGGCGCAGAAGTTCTGAGATGTTGCCATCGGCAATCTCCGCTGCGCCGCGCTCTTGCACGCGCCTAAAGAGATCGTAGCTAAGGTCGATTGCCGGGGCATCTGCGGAAATACGTTCGCCAAGCACTCGCTCGTGAAGATGCACGAGCACCGCTCGAATCTCTGCTTCATCAGAACTTTGATATTGGCTAAGTTCGATGCCCGCAAAGAGCAGACGATCTTGGGGGGCTTTATCAAACTCGCGGGACACCTGCCGACAGGAGACATTGTTGGAAACAAGCTGCTGTACGCCCGCCATGACACCATTGGGCGTTAGGATACGCTCGGTCACTTGTGTCGAATCGATGCCGCCGTAGAGGATGTTGAAAGGCTCGAGCAAGCCATCTTTAAACAGTGGGAAGGTTTGAAACGCATCGCCAAAGACCGCGACGATCTTTCGATGCAGTTGTTCTGGCGTGAGAATCTGCGCGGTGCCCATGTCAAAGCGCATCGCCTCAAGCTCTTCGCTTGTGTCGGATTGGTATCGCCCTCGGAAGTATGGCGAGAGCACGATGTCCTTAATCAAAGCCTTGGCGTTGTAGTTACTGGCGACGAAGTTTTGGCTAAACGTCTTTAGAGCAGCTTGTTGCTCTTCGTACGCGCGAAATGCGTTGCGACCAACAGCGTCTCCCGTCGGGGGCTCGAGGATTGGGCGCCCGACGACCAGAGCGTAGAAGTGCTTGGCCATCGTTGGAGCAAAGCGCCTGTCTGCTACTGCAGTTTCTGCGAGCCACAGAAGCGAGTCGAACTCGCGTTCTTCGGGAAGCAGGCCTCCGCTCCAGGTTCGTTCTCCAACCGGTATATTGCCGTCCTGCGATGTTAGTTCGAAGCCCGGAGGAAATGAGTCGAGAGGGACTGGGCCATTGTAGCGAGCGCCGCCAGATTGGTAGTTGTGATAGACGCCGGCGATGGGGTCGAGAATGACGTGGCAGACTGCGCAGTCCGCAGCATCTCGAATCGGGTTGTCATGTGCTGCAATGACTGCCAGAGGATCGGAGAGCACCGGCGAGAACTTGAGAATGTCGGTGCCCAAGAAGTGCAGAAGAAATGCTCGCGCACGTGCGCGGTTTACATTGGTTGGAGTTGAACGATAGCGATTGAGGTAGATGTAGTTGTTGAGTACGCCGGCGTGTGGCAACTCGAGGCCTTCATCGCGATAGAGAAGTTGTGTTGGATGAAACTCGTTTGGATCGTCGGGGTCTTGCCAGCTGATCGAGTCGAAGGCACCAAGCGACCGAGCCGAGTAGGGGTTGACCATGGTGTAGTCGGCCAAGAGAATATTACTGAAGGGCTCGTCTTCTAATACGATGTTCTTGATGAGCGCGTTGACCGAGTGCGTAACTCCAAAGACGGTACGCGAAAGCGCTGTGCCGCGTTCGGGCTGTGGAAAATCGGTAAACCACAGTAGGTCTCGGTGATTGACCGTGCCAAGCATGGCGATTTCAAACGCGTTGCCGTCGGTGAGAAGGACATCGTTGAAGCCTTCGGCGATTCGCTCGCCAAAGGCCTCTTCGGTCATCATCTCATCCATGATGCTCGTGAGCGCTTCGGTGCCGCCTTCGTCAACTCGTGCGACTTCTTCGGACGTTGGTAGGCGATAGGCGAATAGCAGCGCAAACCTGCGCAGTGTTTGGTACGGCGTTTCTAGCTCGACGCCTGCGAGAAAATCAACTTCGGCTGGGCACTCGACCGCTGTATCGAGTCGAACTAAGAACTCTTCTAGCCTCTTGTAGTGCGGGCTGTCGGCTTGGATGACGGTGCCGCCGCCGTGCCCTAGCTCGCCGGTGGGCTTGCGAAGCATGATTGGGCGCTCATCGTCATCTAAGAAGCGCTCGGCGACGCCTACGAGTGCATCGTAGTTTGCCTTCATGCCATCGGGATATCCTGTCGGATCCTGAAGGACGAAGCCTGTTGCCGAGGCAAGCCCTTGCGGGTTGTGACATCCGAGGCAATTCGCGGCCAACGTCTGTGCCCAGACTTCGCGCGCGAAAAACTGCTCGTTTGTTTCACAAGCGGTTTCCGGATCTTGCTCGCCTTCACCCGAGTTGCTTCCACAAGCCGCACTACCAAGCACATAGAGAACCAGACACGCCGCGATACGAGGACTCGAATGTCGCATATAGGCAGGCTATCGCGTCACGCCGAACTAGTCGATGTAGGTATTATTCTGGTGTTTGGCCAGTTATCGGCAGATATCTGCCCCATCGATTTAGGTAATGTTCTGGCCTTTGGCCAGTAAAGAACGGCTAGTTTTTGTGCTTCTTGTTCTTGCCCTTCTTGGGTTTGTTTCGATGCTTTTTATGCTTGCACTTGCTGCCATCCCAATACTCGCTAGGGTGGCAATTGTTTGAGTGAACACCTTGCCGGCCCTTGCTTCGCTTTGGGCCCACCAACAGGCAGCCAGAAAAGAGAAACGCGCAACCAAGGATGATGACAAGATGTTTCTTCATAATGCTCCAGCGATCTTGGACGTCGACGCAGCAAATTCGCAGCCGAGCCTATCGCTGCGAACACAGTGTGAAGCCGCCCTACAAAAGATGCAGGCAATCGAAAAAGGTGGCGTTAGTACGGAGGTACGCCGTCGCTGAGCCGGGCTAGCATGGTTTGCAGGCGACCTTTATTGGCTTCGTCAATCTCTGCGATTTTTACGCCAAAGCCGGTTGGGTAGCTCTCCGATTCCGTGCTTCCCGGCTCGACAACACGAACCACTGCAACGGTGCACGAGATGTAATCGTCGTAGTCGTACAGCTCAAGGGTGAGGCGGCTACCCACCTTGATTGGATAGATATGCGTGACCTTGGTGTAGAGGAAGAGCCCGCCATCACTTAGATCTCGGGTGCGGAAGACGTACTCTCGGTCGTTACCACCGTTGAGCTTGACGAAGGCATCGACCTTGATACGGGTGGTTTCGCGATTGTTCTCTGGCGGCGGTAGATCGGTTGACACACCAAAGATCATAGGGGATAGCCCGCAAAAGCTCCAATTCCTTTGGCCAGGTGGGCAGTTAGCGCAGCACAAAATTAAGCGAAAATTAGCCGCCAGTGGGAGCTGTGGCACCGGCCTTCGGTGGGATAGGCTAGGGACCCAAATTCATGGACGTACGCTGCCCCAATTGCCAAACCGAGTATGAGCTTGACGAAAGTCGTCTAAAGCCCGCTGGGGTGACTGTAAAATGCGCGAGCTGTGAACATGTGTTTCGCGTTCGCAAGCGAGGTAGCACTGCCTCTGGAGTTGCTGCTCCTAAAGAAGTGCCGCCGCCGCCAAGGCCTGCTGCAGAGCCATTGGCGCCAGCAGCAAAAGCACCGCCAGCAGCCACACCCCAACGCGCACAATCGTCCGATGGCGACGAAGAGCGCTCGTGGCTTATCCGGCTTGCAGATGGCGAGATAAAAGTTTGCCGCGAGTTTGCAACTCTGCAGCGCTGGATCGTCTCTGGAACCGTTACCGACGATTGCGAAATTTCGCGGTCGGGCAAGACGTGGAAACCGCTCTCCGATCTTAAAGAACTCGCGTCGTTTTTTGCGATTGCTGCTGAGGCGCGCGGCGCGTCAACGTCTGCACCAACGTCTGCGGTTCCCGCTCGAGCTCCAACGAGCAATAGTCACCCTCACACCATTCCGCGCGACTCTTCGGCGCCAATTGCTGCTGCGACAGGCGCTAAGACGCCACTGGCAATGGACGAGGAAACCGTCCAAGTGAGCGTTGCGGAGGCCAAGGCGCCGTTTGCCGAGATCGACGAAGATACGATCGAGATGTCGGCCGAGACTGCCGCCGCAGTGATTGAGGCTGCGCGCAAAGGTGTAACGGTTAAGGATATGCCGACGCCGGCAATCGAAATCGATCCCTCGATGATTGCGGGACATGACGCCGATGATGTTGTAACCGATGTCGAGTCGACGACTCCCACCCTTGCGCGGATTCGCGAGAAGTCAGTTCCGCCACCCGCTCCAGGTTCGCGCGCTCGAACCGAATCTGAGCTCCGCGAAAAGGCAATGTCAGAGGTTCGGGACCGGGCCAAATCAGAACCGCCACCGTTTCCACCACGTGCTGCTACGCCTTCGAAACCAGCAGTGCTTAAAGCGCCGCCGGTTCCCAGTGCTCTTGCGAAACCCGATGCGCAACCCAAGCCACCAAGCCCTGCAAAACCTGGTGGGGAAACCGAACTTGGCTGGGCAGCTGGAGGGCTTCCAAAACCCACAAAAGCCGAGGATACCGGTCCTAGTGGTCCTACTGGAGGTTTGGCTAAATCCATCCCGGTCTCGGACGCGGCGTTTGCCGGTTCGAAACTTTCGCTGGACAACGTTAAGTCGGACGAGTTTAAAGATGGGCGCTTTGTGCCCACCGACCATTCTCGCCCAAGCGATTCCTACGTAGCAGAAGACGGTGGCGGAGCCGGCAAATGGATTGTACTCGTCGCTTTGCTGATCTTCGGTGGTGCCGCAGCTGCGATGTACTTTGTGGTCTTTAAAGACTCGGGAAATCAGCGCACGGCAGCGTCGCGTATCGACGCAGGAGAATCTGCGAGTGACGCCGGTGAAACCGCTGTCATTCCTTCGGCCGAAGAGGATGCAGGATCGGATAGTGACTCGAACGAGTTTATTGGGGCGCTTGAGACTGCGTTTGCGCGCTTTGATCGCAGCGGCATTGAGCAGCTAAAGGCCGAGCTAGAGTCTTTACCAAAAGGATTTGAGCGCGAGGTAAATCGAGCGCGTCTCCACAATGCGTTGGCCCAACATGAACTCGACGACGGCCAGCTGGTTCCAAAAGATGCGCGAAAGCGAAGTAATGCATCGCGCAAGCAAGCGAATACTGCGCTTGGCTTTGCCAACGCAGCGCTGGCACTTGAGAAAGCGAGCCCACTCGCAAACGCGGCAAAGGCTGACGCCCTTCGATTGAACGGCTCGCCTTCGCGCGAAGTTGAACGCTGGTTGCGCAACGCTAAGGATTCTTCTGAAGCGAAATACGTCTCGGCGATGCTGCGAATTCGCGACAAACGCGATCGGGATGCGCAAACGTTGCTTAACGGCTTGCAGTCCACCGCTCCGACTCCACGGATTCTATATCGCTTGGCGATGGTTGCCATGGCAGACGGCAAGTACGACGAAGCCAATACGCACATGCAAACCATCTTGGCGCTCGACTCGGAGCACGAAGGCGCAACGAAACTTGCTGCCCTGCTTGAGGACAAGCGCAGCACTGGTGATGGTGATGGTGATGGTGATGGTGATGGTGATGGCGATGGCGATGGTCCAACGACACCGACAAAGCCCGACGAGCCGCGACCGGCCGATTACGATGGATTGCTCAGTCGCGCCGATAAGGCCGCAGAGACCGGCAATTGCGCTGCAGCGGTCAAAATGTATGAGAAGGCGCTGGACGCAAATCCAAGTGGCGTCGCTGCGCTTACTGGGCTTGGCTACTGCCATCTCGATTTCAAACAATACTCAAGTGCTCAGGCTCGCTTTCGAGCAGCTCTTGGAATTTCTCCTAGATACCAAGATGCACTTTGGGGCGTTGCCGAGGGCTATCAGCAACAGGGGCTAAAAGAGCAGGCGATTAAGGCCTTCCGCTCGTTTATTAGCGAGCATCCCGCAAGTCGCAGAGCCGATATGGCAAAGCGTCAGATCGAACGACTTGGTGGGTCGGTTGACGAGCCACCCGCGACGCCCGAGCCCGTTAAGCCCGAGCCCGTTAAGCCCGAGCCGGTAAAGCCCGAGCCGGTAAAGCCCGAGCCGGTAAAGCCCGAGCCAGCCAAGCCCGAGCCGAGCGTTGCACCAGCTCCAGAGCCGGCACCAACGCCCGAGTCCTAGCAGTTCGGCAATCAGCGCACTGGGCAGCTAGCAGTTCGGCAATCAACGCACTGGGTAGCTAGCAGTGATCTGCCTATGCGGTAGGCTCTGCCCATGCACCGACGACATCGTTTCGCCCTCGCCGCGTTATCGACCCTGGCATTTGCTGCCTGCAACGCCAAGAAGAACGAGCCAACTCCATCTCGCGCCGAGGAGCCAGAAATGGCTGAGGCTGCGCCTTCGAGCCAGCCTGACTACGGCGGTGGCGGTTTGATGAGTGGCGCCAATCTCATCAAAATGTCGGCGATGTTATCGGAGCTTGGCAAGCCGGGTATCTACGATGCACCGCGCGAGGGTGCAGGGTTCTCCAAGCACAAGCCACATGTTTTGACGATGGACTTGAGTGGGTCTATCAGCGAACTTGAGAATGTCTCTCTATTTTCAAGCGAGGGAAGCACCCCGCTTCGCGCACTTCAAGACAGGCTGCGTGAGCTTGCCTCTCGCGATGAACTCAAGTCGCTTGTTCTGCGCGTTGGTGACCTTGGCGTTGGAATGGCCGCCGCACAAGAGCTTCGCTCGGCGCTCATCGCGTTTAAGGGCGATGGCCAACGAGGGCTTCACTGCCACACCGAGGGGGCAAGCAATATCCAATACTACGTGCTCTCTGCCTGCGATAGCATCGCATTGGCCCCTACCGGCGGTGTTGTGGTGAGCGGCGTCGCTGCGATGCCCATGCACCTAAAGGGCTTGCTAGACAAACTCGGGATCAAGGCCGACTTTCTCCACGTCGGTGACTACAAAGGAGCGGCCGAGCCACTCACTCTCGATAAGCCTTCGAAGGCGATGGAAACAACGCTCGCAGGCATTCTCGACCAAAGTTACGCAGCACTTGTCGAGGGCATCGCCTCTGGGCGAAACCTCGAGGTCGCTGCCGTTCAAGACCTTATCGACGTTGCCATGTTCACCGCACCCGAGGCAGTGATAGCGAAACTCGTAGATGAGGAAATCACCTACGAAGCCTATCGCAGCAAAATTGCCGACGAACTTCCCTGGAAGAAAATCGGCGTAGAGGATGCCGAGGAGCCCGGTTTTGCAAAAATCATGGAGCTTGCTGGGCTGCAGCCTCGCGAGCGCGATTCGCAAGATCACATCGCTGTTGTCTATGCTGTTGGTGGCATTATCGATGGCAGTGGTGATGGCCTGCTTGGCGCTCGGGGTGAAATCGCCTCGCGAACTCTTGTCGCAGCTCTGCGAGCACTCACCGAAGCCGACTCGGTGAAAGGTGTTGTCTTGCGGGTCGACTCAGGCGGCGGCAGTGCACTGGCCAGCGAGCTTATCTGGCACGCGATGAACGATCTTAAGGCGGCAAAACCTGTCGTTGTCTCCATGGGTGGTGTTGCGGCTTCGGGCGGTTACTACATCAGTGCCGGGGCAAATCGCATCTACGCCGACGAGAATACCCTCACCGGTTCGATTGGCGTGGTGGGCGGCAAACTCGCAATTGGCGGAGCGCTGGAAAAGTTTGGCATTAAGAGTTTTCCCGTAGGCCGTGGCAAGCGAGCACTTATGTGGTCAAGCTTGGGAGCGTGGGACGCCGATCAACGCGGCGCGATTCAGAAGATGATGGAAGACATCTACAAAGTCTTTGTGCAGCGCGTGGCGGATGGTCGCGGAAAGACCTACGACGAGATTCACGAAATCGCCCAAGGCCGGGTTTGGACGGGCAAGGCGGCATTGGAGAACGGGCTCGTAGACGAGATTGGTGGCCTAGACGCTGCACTGGCACACGTCACCACGCTGGCAGGCATGGAAAGCCCTGGCGAGCTTGAGGTCTATCCGCCAAAGCCCACCTTGGTCGACTTTATCTCATCCTACGCAGGAGGCGTCTCGGCTAGCGAGAGCGCACTTCTGGGCGAAGTGAGGCTTTTGCTTGGCGACGCTGCTGCGGCCACCATTGCAGATACACTTACGCAAGTGCGGTCGTTTCGCGATGCCAGCGTGCAGACCACGATGCTACTGCCAGTTCTTTGGCAGTAGCGTTCGGTAAATCTCTTAGTCCTTCTTGTGCGCGATTTCGGGCGCAGAAGCGAAAAAGAGGTTTCGCTTTGGGTCGTTGAACTTCTCGTATTCGATGACCCAAGGAGTGACTTTCGATTCGTCGCCATCGATTGTCATGGTCATCGCCATGGGTACCACGTCGCGATAGCTTGAGTCTTCGGGCAGATCGCGATTGTTCTCGCCACCAGCAGAGAAGAGGTTGAGCAGGCGAGCGCCGCCATCCTTGTAGACCGAGCGGAAGCCCTCGACGACTTTCTCGTGGCCGCGAACCAGAGTTGAACAGCCGATCTTTGCCATGAACGTCTCGAACTGGTTTTGGCCGAAGGGGAAGCGAGCGTTTTGCGCCTGCAGTTCTTCGGGGATGTACTTCGCCTGGCTTGGATCACTCCAAAGCATTTGAAACCGCAAGTCCGGATCGTTGAGTGTGCTTAGGTCGACCCACTTTTCGCGAAGGTCGGCATCGCGTGGAATGCCGGCGTGCACAAACATCGTGCGATCGAAGAAGCAGATGTTTGGAAGCGCCTCAAAGAGTGCCATGTAGCTCTCAAACATCTCTTGAGGCATGTGGCCTTGGAGCGTATTGATGGCTTCGGCTGGTTTGACACCGCCGTAGATACGACCGCGGTATTCGAGGTAGTACTCGTGGTTGCCTCGAAGCGGAATGACGTGCTCGGGAGCTGTGCAGTACAGCTGCATGACGGTGCGGAGAACGCCGTTGTAACTAAAGTGTCCGCGATCGATGTAGTCACCGAGAAGGATGAGTTTGGGGTTTGGATTGCCCTTGGGATCGAGCCGGTACGCTTCGACTTTGGCGAAGAAGTTGCTTTGCAACAGAGCGCCTTTGAGACAGCTGTAGCAGCCGTGCAAGTCGCCCAAGACAATGAGCTCGTAGCGCTCACCTTCTTTGGTTGGGTGCACGATGATGTTGCCATCGAGAAATGGAACCTCGCCATCAAACTCGCTTACGGTCTGCTTGCCTACGAGCTTGCCCGCGCCTTTGGCTCGTGCCTCGGCAAGGGTATCCATCGTGCGCACGATCAGCTGGCGGTCGGCCTCGGCTTGCTTTGCCATGCGAGCTGGATCGGATGAGTAGTGACGCTCTAGTGGCTCGAAGATCGGATGATTGTCGTGCTCCGAGTTGAGCGTTGTGGGAGCGTCGATTTTGAGATCCGATGCGACCACTTCGATTTCGTGCTCATCTAGCGGAATCTCGCTTTCGAGAAGAGCACTAATTTCGCTGCGGAATTTGGCCTCGGCCGGATGAACCTGGCCATCGGCATTAATGAGTTCATCGATCGTTCCAAGCAGTGCGAGCTGGTTCTCTTCATCAAAACTTTTGAAGATTTCGTAGCTGCGCAACTTGAGCTTGGCGTAGACAAACTCATCCACCTTCTCTTCGTTGGCAACGACTTCTGTGAAGAGTTCTTGAACGTAGCGATCGGTCTGTTCGAAAACTTCTAAGAAGTGGGTTGTGAAGCGCGTAGAAATTTCCTCGCGGAGCGCAGGTTCGGCATCGGGCATGGCATCGGTTGCCCGACTTTCAACCAATCGCGCGATGTACTCTCGGATAAAGAGCTTCTCACTGCGATCGAAGTCACCATCGATGTAACCGAAGGCCGTGAGGTAGAAGATGATCGCATTCATCTGCTGCTCCGCGACGTCTGGATCTGTACTGAATTTGAGCATGGCAGTAGTACTTCCCGCCCAAGCGCTGTGCACGGGCTTAGGCCGGATCTCGAAGCACCGGCGTAGTCTGATTTCATCACATTTGAACGCGGTGCGCTCACTGGCGCAAGATTGGGGAACCGCATTGGTCAGTTGGCCGCCGGAATTTTTGGTAGAGTCGGTCGCCAAGATCCTGTTGGAGAATCGCGTGCGAATACTCAAGAAACTGCCAGCCATCCTCGTCCCCGTTGCCGCCGCAACGCTTGTTGCAGGCCCGGCATTTGCCGAGGATGGGGAGTCTTCCGTTTCGGAAACTGCTTCCGAGCCCGCGTCGGACACTACCTCCAGTTCGAGCTTTGCCAGCCGCATTCGGGTCGGCGGATTTTTGGGAGGAAACTACCTCTCCAGCGAGAACGAACTGGGCAATTCCTATCACGCCGATCAGGTGCCTGGGTCGGGATTTTTGCTTGGCTTGCGAGCGAGCTATCTCGTGTTTGACTCTCTGGCACCGCACACCAAGTTAGACCCACAACTAAGCGCCGAACTCGAAGCCAAGTTTACAATTTCGTCAACCGATGGAAACGCGGACCGCGAGTCGATTTCGACGCCGGTCTTGGGGTGGCGCGCCAATCTTGTCTTGGACATGCTACCGGATCGCAACCTTGTGCCATTTGCCCTGATCGGCATTGGTGGTGAAACGGTCTTTGGTGAGAACAAGTTCATGACAAGCCCGGATACCGACTTTGCTACCTATGTTGGTGGTGGCGTGCGGTACCCGCTTGCAGACCAGATTGATCTCCGAGGCGATTTGCGTCTTGGGTTCACCGCTGCTCGTGAAGGAGCACTCTCAACACTGGGCGAGCTGCACATTGGTGTTGCCTACGCATTTGGAAAGCCCGCGAAAACGACGGTGGTTAGCGGTGAACCAAAGCCCGACCCGGCTCCTAAGAACATTGCTGATGAAGACGGCGATGGCATTGCGGACGACGAAGACTCGTGCCCAAAGCTGCCAGAGATCTTTAACGGCATCGACGACACCGATGGCTGTCCCGAAGTTGATTCGGATGGAGATGGGCTGGTTGGCAGCCTCGATTCCTGTCCTGCTGCTGCCGAGGATATGGACGGCTTTAAGGATGAGGACGGCTGCCCAGAACCGGATAACGATCAAGATGGTCGTCCTGACGTCATCGACAAGTGTCCGAACGAAGCCGAGAACCTGAACGGCTTTGAAGATGATGATGGTTGTCCCGACGAAATTCCCGAGCAGCTCGCGCAGTTCACAGGAACGATTCAAGGGATTGAGTTTAAGACCGCAAGTGCTCGAATCTTGCGCAAGTCTCGTACGACTCTCGATGCAGCCTTTAAGGTAATGACCGAGAACCCAAGTGTGCGAATCGAGGTTAGCGGGCACACCGATAACCAGGGTAGCGATAAAGGCAATCGCAGCCTAAGCCGCAAGCGCGCCGATTACGTAAAGTGGTACTTGGTCGACAAAGGCATTGCTGCGGATCGCATTGGCACCAAGGGACACGGTCCCGACAAGCCTGTCGCAAGCAACGAGACTCGCGACGGTCGGCAAAAAAATCGCCGCATTGAGTTTAGGCTTCTTCCAGGGGCAGCGAATGTCGAGGCTCCAAGCGGGGCAACGCCAAGTCCGGATGCTGCGGCACCCGAACCGATGAGCACGCCGGCTCCAAAGACCAAGCCCGCCAAAAAAGCAAAGGCAGGCAAGGCCAAGGCCAAGGCGAAAACCAAAGGAGCGAGCAAGGCTCCAACTGCCGCCAAGCCCGAGGCGCCAAAGCCCGCGCCTCCCGCTGCTCCGAAGCAGTAGATGCGGAGTTGCTTCGAGTCATTCGAGGCGTACTAGAACGTGTGGCTAGCCCATGAGCCGGCGAGTCGCAAAATCGGGCTTTCGCCAATTCAGAGATTCTCTCCAATGGGTGTTCCTAGCCTCGGTTCACGAGGGGCTAGACGCAATTTGGTGTGCTTAGGTTTGGCCTGAGATCTGCTATTACCTCTCACATGCGCTTCTCCCTCGGCCAGGGCCTCTGCACCACGGTTCTCTGCACCACGGTTCTCTGCACCACCCTATGCGGGTGCACAGGGGCGACCATTGGTCCAGGCCAAGACAAGGAGACTGGCGGACAGGCTCCGGCCGAAGAGCATCCATTTGAGCCAGCGCGGGCTGGTTCGGCAGAGGATCGAGGCACTCCAAGTATTGAGGAGCCCGTTCTCGGCATCAGCGCAGATCTGGCCATCGTCGCGCCTAGTGATGAACCCATTGGCGAGGACGGAGATGGCAATCTTGTTGCCAGCAACTCTGGTGTATCGATTTCCATTCCCGAAGCAGCGTTCGCGGGCACGACGTCTGCCGATCCTGTGCTTCGAATCGACATTCTTGAATTTCGCAATTACACGGTTGTTGGTAAAACTCTTAGGTTTGTTGTCGCCGATGCCGCGCTCGTCGAAGGCTTTGACACCGCAAGTCTTGAGCACGGTGATAAGACCTATGAACTTGCGCTCGAGCGAGTGGGCAACTGATGCGCATCGCGAAGTTTGCAGCTCTCTCGCTACTCACTGGATGTTTAAGCATTCTCGGCTCGTCTTGTTCCGAGCGCAGTACAAATTCGGGATTTGCCGTTCCCGAGGGATGCAACGAGCGTTGTGATGGGCTTTTAGCCGACGTTCCGTCTGCGCTGGACATTGTAAACGTCGAAATCGATGAGCTTGGCAATGCGCAAGTCACACTGGCCTGGAAGTCGGCTGCCGACGAATCCAAGGTTGCGGAGTATTGGATTGGTCGAGGTTCTTCCCCCGCAACCGAGGCAAATCTCGTAACGCGCGTGCCTTTGGGCGTCTCGCAAATTGCGGTGCCACTCGAGGAAATCGCAACTTCGTATTTTGTCGCAAGCGTTGATGCGAGAGGTGCAATCCTTGGCATCTCGGCGTCGGTGACTGCACATCAGACGGTGCAAGGGCGCTACGAATTTGCAGCTTCTGTACCCGGCTTGGACGAACTCTCTCAGGTCGAAGCGCAGTATTGGGCCCCAGACAATCAAAGTGAGCAAGCGCACCCGATTGTCTTTCTCCTACATGGCAATCACGGCACCTGCCGCGTCGATGGTGGCGATGCTTGCATCGAAGCTGCGTCGTGCAGCGACGTTGTAGACAACGCAGGTGGCTACGACTATTTGGGGCAGACGCTTGCCGCCAAGGGGTATATCGCCGTTTCACTCAATGCGAATGCGCACAACTGTCGGCCGGGCTTTATCACCGAACGTGCCGAACTAATTCTCCTGCATCTTGAGCAGTGGCGCTCGTGGCAGGAGGGAACTCAGAGTTTTCCCGGTGAAGGAAATCTCGCCGCAATTGCGGACCTTGGGCGCGTTGGGCTCTTCGGGCATTCCAGAGGGGCCGAAGCCGTTGTCTCCGCGACGCAGTTGCTGGCCGAGCGTCGCGACATCTTCTCCTACGTAGACGACGTATCGGTCATCTCGCTCGCGCCTACCGACATCAATGAGCAGCCGGTTGTTGATGCCTCCTTGCTGATGGTTCTGCCGGGCTGCGACGGTGACGTAACCAATCTTAGCGGCCAAGACATTTGGAATCGAAGTGCGTTGCAAGAGCGCACCCACGACCTCTATCAAGTTGTCATCCCCGGAGCGAGCCACAACCTCTTTAACCGAGAGTGGCTTGGCAACGATAACAACTGCGCGCAAGACGAGCACATGAGTCGCGCAAGCCAAGAAGCAACTCTCTCGGTGTTGGCGGCATCGTGGTTTGACTCGACGCTCTCAGGAAACGCTCCAAGCGAAGCGCTTCCCAGAGCGTCTCTTCCCGAAGCAAGCCGCGGTGGTGTGGGGGTATTTCCCCGAGTTGATAGCTGGGCAGGGCAACGCACCGACTTGCGCTGGTCGTTCGCCTCGGCGAGTAGCTTGCGTATCGAAGACGCCGCCGAAGACGAAATCGCGGCGGTAAATGAGGTCGGAGGAGCCAATGCGTATCTCGACCTAGATGCTGAGGTTCTCTTTAGCCCAGGTCGAAATGTTCTTAGTCTCTATTGGGATGGCAACGAGCCGATAATTCGCCATGAGCTTGGCGGATTGGACGCCTCGGAATTTGCCGCAGTCTCTTTGCTGGCCGCAGTCGAGATACCCGAGATTGAGGCCAAAGAAGTTTCATTTAACGCTGTCATCCGTATTTTCGATACCAGCAATCGCGTCGCCAAGGTGGACTTAGATTCTATCGGTGGCCTGCAAGCGCAAGCATCAGGGCGCGATCAGTATCACGTGCAGCGCACCATTCGACTACCTCTTGAAGTTGTACTCGCCGCCAACCCCGAATTGGATTGGAGCTCGCTTGCCTCAATCGAAGTCGATTTGGCAGCAAGCGGCGTTCCGATGGGGCTGTGGCAACACAGCAACGTCGAACTCACGCGCTAGGTACGCGGGCTGTACGCGGCCTGTGTCGCTACTTTGCGCACTCGGCGGCGGTCTTTGCGAGAAGCTCTTGTAGCTGCGGATCGCTCTCGGCAAGCGAGTAGCGGCTTGCGTACTTGTGCACGTTCTTGGCGTCGGTCAGGCAGTAGCCGGACACTTCGGCGAGAACGAGCTTTCCAAGGTCGCCAAAGCAGAGCTTTGCGAGTTCGCTGGACTTGGTGGCGTACCACATCGAGCCCTTGAGTTCTTCTTGGTCATCGAGAAACGATGTGCACTCGTATGGAACGTCCGAGATATTTTCGGTGATGTTCTTAGTGACTTCGGCAACGGCCTTAACATAGTCCTCTGCATGGTCCGCTTCGTTGCAGAGCATCGCTGCTGCCGCAATGCTTTGCGGACGCAACGCCTTCACTAGATCTTGGTATGAGGAACACGCACTGTAGTCGTACTCGGTCCCTTCGTTGCGCTGGGTAGTTGCCTGCGACTCAAACTCTCCAAGCAGCAGCATGCAGCCGTTCGTTAGCGGCTCACTTGCTGCGAGCCATTCTTTGGCCTCACTGCCAAGCGTGCAGCTGTAGACGAGGTCGGAACGAAGCTCGGCATCACTAAGATCTGAAAAGACTGTGGTAATCGCCTTGTCGCAAATCTCCGCTACGGCAGGCACAGCCTTGTACAAGTTGAGGTCGTAGGAGCACTGCTGCATCGCCTCCAGTGGCTTGCCGTTGTCGAGCATTTCCTTTAGCTGCCGTACGTCTTCAAGCGCGCGCGCGGCACTTTCACAGGCTCGGTATTCTTCGCAGCTACTCTTCTTTGAGCAGGCAATCGCCGCCTTTATCTCGGGTTCTGTCTTCGAGGCCTTGCAGACCGAGATGGCCATGTCTCGAAACTGCTTGGCTTCTTTGCGCGCCTCTTCGGGGTTCTCGCTGCACTCGGTTTCCTTGTCAAAGGCTTTGGCACATTCGCCACCGTCTTTGCAAGCAAGGGATAGGACACCGAGGCAGGCGAGAAGAGTTGCGGCGAGAAGTTGATGCATAGCGAATTGGGCCCTAAACGTTTTGGTCGTGGCAATTAGTGATTGGGGAGAATGAAGTGCGCGGCCCAGGCAACGTATTCGCGAGCAACCCAGCGCCAAGCGAGATTGGGGTAGAGGTATTGCACGCTGTCCTTGCGGGGCTTGGCTTTGGCGTCAAAGCCCGCGTTTCGAAAGAGACGACGCCCGCGTCGCAAGTGAAATGGCTGGCTCACAATCCAGACGCTTCGAACCCCGTGAGGTCGTAATAATTCGGCCGTGAAGCGCGCATTCTCGGCGGTGGTTGCCGATCGATCCTCGATGACGATTGCCTCGCGAGGAACTCCAAGCTCTTCGGCGCGCCTTGCCATCGCCGGCGCTTCTGCGGCGCTGTGGGCGGCACCGCCAGTAAAGACCAGCAGCGGCGCGCGGCCGTCGTTAAAGCAGCGCACACCCTCGGCAACTCGCTCGCGGCCAGCCAAGCTAAGTTGGCCGTCTGGGCGAAGCGGTGCGCCGAGCACAACGATGGCATCGACGCGCTCTTCGCTGTCGCTTGGCTCAAATGGACGGCTGGCAAGCCAGACAGCGTTGCGAAAGAGCGCAGTTCTGAGGTTCGTCATAACGCAGGAGAGATGGCGAATTTTACGTTGCTCCAGGGATCCCGCAACCTCAAGTGGCTGAAATCCCGTTGCAGCAATTTCTAAAGATGCCCTGGTGACGGTCGACTCATGGTGACAAGGAGAATGCTTTGGATATCGCAACCGTCATAGGATTTGTTTTAGGCATGGGCCTTGTGATCGTGTCCATTGTTATGGGCAGCCCACTTGGGGCCTTCATCAACATCCCAGGATTGGCGATTGTTGTGGGAGGAACGATGGCAACGGTGCTAATGGCGGAGACGCTTAGCCAAGTTATCGGTGCCATTAAAGTGGCACTCAAGGCGTTCTTGGGAAAGTCGCCGCAGGTGGATGAGACCATTAAGAAGATTGCTGAGCTCGCTGTTGTAGTTCGCAAAGAAGGACTCTTGGCTCTTGAGAACCAGGAAATCAACGACCCGTTCTTGGCGAAAGGTGTTCGCCTTGCTGTCGATGGAATTCCGCCCGAAGAAGTAGAAGCGACACTCGCTGGCGAACGCTCTGCGATGGTCGACCGCCACAAGCGTGGAGCTAAGATTTTTGCCTTTGCCGGAGCAAACGCGCCGGCAATGGGAATGGTTGGAACCTTGATTGGTCTGGTGCAAATGCTCCAGGCACTTGATGATCCTTCCGCTATTGGTCCCGCGATGGCTGTTGCGCTTTTGACCACCTTCTACGGCGCTGTCATGGCCTTCATGATCTTTGGTCCAATCGCAGAAAAACTCGGGCATCGCTCGGATGAAGAAGCGGCCAACATGAAAGTTGTGATCATTGGCCTTGAGTCGATTCTCAAAGGCGAAAACGGCCGGATTGTTCAGGAGAAGCTCGAGGGCTTACTCGCCCCTGGAGAGCGCTCGGCAGAGGATAAGTAACCCGTGGCTCTGGAAGAAGAATGCGAATGCGAAGGTGGCTCTGAAGCCGCATGGATGGCGACCTTCGCCGATCTCATGTCGCTGCTTCTAACCTTCTTCGTGTTGCTCTTGTCCTTCGCCAACATGGATGTCGTGAGGTTTAAGGTTGTCTTGGGCTCGGTTCGCGACGCATTTGGTGTGCAGTTTGAACACCCCGGTGAAATGGAAGCGGTATCGACGAGCATTGTCGAACTAAGCAAGCAGGAGAGCAGCCCGACCATCAAGGTGATCGAAGAGGTCATGATGCTTGAGCGGGTAAAGAAGTTTATTAAAGAGGCAGATATGGAGGACATGATGAGTGCCGAACTTGATGAGCGAGGCGTTGTAATTCGCATTAAGGGACACATCCTCTTTCGCTCTGGTGAAGCGGATTTGCGTGAGGAGGAGGGGCCGAAAGCGTTGGGCCCGGTTGTGAAGCTTGCCAAGGTTATGGACCACCAACTGAGTATCCAGGGCCATACCGACGACAGGCCTATCAACACGTCCAAGTATCCATCCAACTGGGAGCTATCGACGGCGCGTGCCGTGGCGACCATGCGATTTTTGATGAGCGAGGACCTGAAACCCGAGCGCATGAACGTCGCCGGCTACGCGGATATGCGTCCGCTAGCCCCGAACACCACCGCTAAAGGACGAGCTACGAACCGACGTGTCGAATTTGTCTTCTTGCGCAATGGCGACAGGCAGTCGATCACCAAAGAAGAAATCGAAGCGGCAAAGCGCGAGCTCGATCGGATGCGAGAAGCCAAGACACTGATGGACGACCCACAACTTTACGATGATGGTGGCATGCGGCCAGTACGAGATGGTGGACCCGATGATGGCGAACCAATTCGCGATGCTGGGCCTGTGGCTGATGCCGCGCCCGATGCCGCGCCCGATGCCGCGCCCGATGCGAGGCCTATCGTCGCACCCGACATCAGCCCGAATTTTTCTGGGGAGGATGTTGATGCGCCTCCGCTCGATGGCGGTACGAAGTAGGTCGAGGTTGCTCGGCCTTGATTGGCATGACGTTCTTCTCGATGATGACGGCATCTTTGGCGGCGGCACAGAGAAGGCCGTCAAGGCCTATCAAGAAGAGAACGGGCTAGCCGTCGATGGCAAAGCTGGTGCTGATACCTTTGCCTCGATGGGGCTCTACGACCTAATTCTTCTTAGGCGCGGTTCGAAAGGTGTGCTCGTTAAGAAGATGCAGGGCGCACTCGCACTAGATGACGATGGCAAGTTTGGCCCCGGCACCGAGAAGTCGGTGCGTGACTATCAAGAGAAGAACGAGCTTGAAGTTGATGGTCTTGCTGGGCCTGCAACGCTTGTAAAACTAGTTGTCCTAGGGCCGGAAGCGGAAGCTGCTGCCAAGGGCGCAGCGCTTTGGGCCTCGGTTGGCGAGAGCACCGAAGGGACCCTCGACAAGCTAAAATCACTCTTTAGCTAAGAGTGAACCATGAGTGGCTTCACCCTCTGACTTGCCAATGACGAGCTGGTATCTTTGAGTATGGATCGACGTTACGCATGGTTTGTGGCTGTGCTTTGCATTGCTGGCTGCTCTGCAAGCGCTCCGCAGGGCAAGCACGCGTTGGCAAGTCCTGAGCACTCCGAGCCGCCGGCGATAAACGAGCAGAGCTCTGCATTCGACGCAGGAGTTGCTGCGAGTGTCCCCGCAAGGGCAGCTCTTCCCGCAGCTCTTTCCGTTGTTCGTCCCAACGCGGAGCCCGTCTCGGAGTCGTTGACCGCAGCCTATGCCGAGGGCGGGAGCGAGCCTCTGATTGATGGCGTCATGGAGCTTTACAATACCGAGCTAACGGTGCGAGTGGCGCAGCCCAAAGAAGGCATGCGCGTCGTAGCCACGATCTCGGTGCCCGGTGCGGCCAAGCCCGTGCGTCTAGGGTTTGCCGATCAGAAGTATGCTGACACGCTAGAGGTGGTTGGCGAAGAGTTGCCAGCCTTTCCCAATCGGCGTCTCATTGTCTTCCAAATATTCATGGAAAGCGGGGAAGACTACTTCACCCGCGAGATCGTGACCGCTCTTGTCTTTGTGGGGGATGCGACCAAGCCACCGAAGGTGCTGTGGCAAGGGAAAGGCGAGTTTGAGAGTGCCATGGGCGAGTGCGAGACTATCAACGTGATTTCGTTTGCTCCCCACGGAACGTCGGAGGCAGAGGTGCTGCGGCACCGAGAAGTTGTCGTGAGTGCACCAGAAGACGGCGAGTGGTTAAGCGGCGATGCCAAAGAGTGTCGCGCCAAAGCGGAGACCACCAAGCGTATTGCGCGAGTGAAGATTCCCTAGCGGCCATGCAAAGAGATCTGCGCAGCGGCGCTTGCTACAGTGGGGCAGCATGAGCAAGAACTTTGCACTGATGGGAGTGGCAGGCTACGTGGCTCCTCGTCATCTGAAGGCGATTAAGGACACGGGTAACCATCTTCTTGCGGCCTGCGATCCAAATGATTCGGTTGGTGTGCTCGACCAGTATTTCTTGGATACGAAATTCTTCACAGAAGTCGAACGCTTTGATCGACATCTCGAAAAGTTAAAGCGTCGCGATGCAAGCGAGCGAACCCACTTCGTAAGTATCTGCACGCCAAACTACTTGCACGATGCTCACGTTCGCCTGGCGCTTAGAATCGGTGCGAATGCGATCTGCGAAAAACCCCTAGTCATCAATCCTTGGAACCTCGATCAGATTGCCGAAATCGAACGCGAGAGCGAAGGGCGTGTGTATACGACGCTGCAACTTCGACACCTGCCATCGATGGTCGCGCTAAAGAAAGACATCGCAAATCGAACAAAGCGCGCGACGATTCAGCTTAGTTACATCGCAAGGCGAGGGCCCTGGTATCAGATTTCATGGAAGGGCGATGAAGCGAAGTCAGGGGGCTTGGCACTTAATATCGGTGTGCATTTCTTCGATCTCTTATTGTGGCTTTTCGGAGAGGCCGAAACATCCGAAGTGCACTTGCGCGAAGCCGAGCGCTGGTCCGGATCCATCCAGCTCAAGAACGCCGACGTGCTCTGGTATCTCTCGACGCGCCCCGAAGACTTGCCCGAAGTGTCTAGGGAGCAAGGTAAGCCGGCCTATCGCTCGCTCACCATCGATTCTGAAGAACTCGAGTTTTCGGGAGGCTTTACCGACCTTCACACGCGCGTGTACGAAGACATTCTCGCAGGGAAGGGCTTTGGCGTTGAGAGTGCGCGACCTTCGGTTGAGTTGGTTTATCGATTGCGCACGGCCACAGTTGTGGCGCATCGAGGCAATGCGCATCCCATGCTTGCAAAGGGCTAGCTTCTGGCCGCGCTTGCTTGCGCGATTCGAACCTCCCATACTTGTGCTGTGTTCTCTGCTCGCTGCCTGTACCTCGTTTCTCTAGCTGCACTCGCGGTGGCCTGTGGGCCCAAGAAGGGCGCAGCGCCGCAGGTTGAGAAGCCAGAGCCACAAGCCGAGGTCAAGCCGCCTGCAGCCGAACCACGCGAAGCCACTCCAGCCCAAGAGCCGCAGGAAGAAGCGATTGCTGTACCTACGGCTGCCGAGCCAAGCCCGCCTCGCCCCATGCTTCGCGCAGTACCAAGCAAACAAGTCTTTGGCGGCATTCTCGGTGCCCCGGTTGCTGATTCGCCCATCACTGTCCTGCTCGATGTCTCATCGATTTCGGGTGGGCTCGATAAGGCCGAGGCTCTTCGTGTCTTGGCGCTTGGCCAAGACGCCTTTCGCGATTGCAGTGGCGAAGGTGGCGGAAACCACACGCTCAACATGAGCTTCCGCGTTAGTCGCAAAGGCAAGCTCTCAAAAGCCAAGGTCACCGGCACTGAGAAGCCAGTCGGTGGCTGCGTTGCAAAGGTGCTTGAGCGGCTTGTCTTCGCCGACGCCCGCAAACCTACAAAGGTATCGGCAACACTAAAGCTTCAGGACTCGTATCGCAGGCCTAGCCACCGACACTCGTATACGTATGGCGTCACCTCGGGGCCCATCGTAGGGACAGCCGGGGGGACAATCTCGGGGACAAGTGTGCAGTTGTCGCAGTTTAAGAGCATCGGGCCTTTGCACAGCAACGTTATCCGACGCGTCTTGCGCAGCAATAAACTTCGCATGGAGCTTTGCTACAAGCGACGCGGCCCAACACAATCGCTTCGCGGCAACACCATTACCTTAGAGTTTGAAATCAATACCGATGGCAGCGTTGGTGCGCTTACGGTCAAGGCGCCAACGATAAGCATCGAGCAGTGCGTGCGGCCCATTGTTAATGGAACGAGATTTCCGTCGAGTCCGATCGGTATCACTCGTGTGACGCAGTCGATGAGCGTACCGGCTCCCGCGAAGACTCCGTAGCGAAAGCTCTTTGGCGAGTCTGCAACAAGAGCTCTTTAGCGAGCTGCGCCCCTCAACGAGAAACGCCCGACCGTGCGAAGTGCAGGGCCGGGCGTCGTTCGATGGTTTATGCGCTAGAAGCTATCGTTCGAGATTTGCGTAGGTGAATCGTTCTCTTCACCTATGTACTTGGCGCTGCTAAGAACTTTACCAAGCTCAAGGCCTGCATAGTGGATTGCACTGTGGCGCTTGCCTTCGTAGAAGGAACGATCGGCATCGTCCGCAGCAAGTTCGGCGAGCTTGCCCTCGGCGATGACAGCCTGGTCAAGCAGGAGCCACGAGATCGCGGTGGTCGACATCATCTTGAGAAAGATGTTGGCGCTAAGAGGAACCAGGTGCGCCTTGCCACCTTGAAACCAGCCAAGGAAGCGCATTGCGGTGGCACCAAGGCTTTGCGCCGCTTTGCCAAGCTCTTGCACGTGCTTGCCAAGTGTCTCGTTTTCCGAGTTCTTTGCGACAAAGGTGCCGATGTCCTTTAGGAAGGCTTGGAAGTTTGCACCGCCTCGTTTCCCGAGCTGTCGCCCTACGAGATCTAGAGCCTGAATATGATTGGTGCCCTCGTAGATCGAAAAGATCTTTGCATCACGGGCGTGTTGCTCGACAGGGTGATCTTGTAGGTACCCAGCGCCGCCGTAGACTTGAATCGCGGTGGTAGCAACTTCGAAGGCTTGATCCGAGCCGTAAGCCTTGACCAGCGGCACAAGAAGGTCAAGTTGTCCTTTCTCATAGGTTTTCTGATCTCCATCTTCAAGGACATCGACCTTATCTGCGTGCATGCCAAGCTTCACCACCAAGGCGCGAATGCCTTCGACGCGGCCCTTCATTTCCAAGAGCATACGTCGCACATTTGGGTGCTCGATGATGGCAACCTTCGGAGCTTCTGCGTTCTTGAAGTCCTTCATATGAGGGCCTTGAAGCCGCTCTTTGGCGTATTCGAGAGCGCTTTGGTAGGCCGCTGCTGCAACGCCCAAACCTTGGGTACCAACACCGATGCGGGCAAAGTTCATAAGCAGGAACATCTGCTTCATACCAACGCCTTCGGCAGTTCCAACAAGCTCGCCGATGCAGTCGCCGCCTTCGCCAAAGTTAAGGACGCAGGTTGATGAAGCGTTGATGCCCATCTTGTGCTCGATGGATGCGCAGACAACGTTGTTGGAGCCGGAACCATCGTAGTTATCGCGCGGCACGATAAAGAGGCTTAGACCTTTGGTACCAGCAGGAGCACCTGGGGTGCGAGCAAGCACCATGTGAATGATGTTGCTTGTGATGTCGTGTTGACCACAAGAGATGAAGATCTTGGTGCCCTCAATTTTGTAGCGACCATCATCAAGCTTCACAGCCTTTGTGGTTGCAGCGCCAACATCCGAACCGGCGTGCGGCTCAGTAAGGCACATGGTCCCACTCCAAACACCGGTGTAGAGATTCTTGCAGAGCGCGTTCTTTTGCTCATCAGTTCCAAAGTGCTCGATCACTTCGGCTGCGCCCTGCGTAAGGCCTGGGTACATATTGAAAGCGGTATTTGCGCCGCTCATCATTTCGTTTGCAGTAAGAGCAAGCGTGCTTGGTCCACCTTGGCCGCCGTACTTCTCGCTTACGCCAAGGCCACGCCAACCGGCTTCGTACAGCGACTTCCACGCTTCTTTAAAACCGTCGGGCGTTTTCACTTCGCCGTTATCAAACTTGCAGCCAACTCGATCGGCCGATTCGTTGATTGGCCCGGTGACATCGCAAACCCACTTGTAGACTTCGGAGAGGACCATGTTGACCTCTTCTTTGCCCCAGTCCGCGTGCTTGCCTTTGCCGAGGATGTCTTGCAAACCAAATTGCTCGAACAGGAGAAACTGAAGGTCGCGAAGGTCGGCACGATAGCGATTGATGTTTAGGGACATGAGGTACTTCTCCTGGTCTTGGGATTGGGTTCGAGGGTTTTAAAGTGAATGAATGCTCATTCATTTTATATTCTCCACATTGTGACTCGTCGCGTCAAACTGAATTGCACAAATCTGCCGATCTCACCCACTACTTGATCTATAGAGCAGCTCGGTGAATTCTCGGCCAGCTCCCACGTCGGACCAGTCCGCTGCAGAAGAAGGTAAAACCCGTGTCAAAATCCCTAGTTCTCGCTACTTCTCTCCTAGGCCTTGGCGGCCTTGCACTCATTGCTTCTCCGGGCGCCCAGGCGCAAGCCAAGGCCAGCGGCACAATCTCAGGATCCGTTCAGTTCTCGGGCAAAGCCCCAGCCCGAAGCAGCATCGACACATCGAGCGATGCGGCGTGTGGTCCCAAGCAAGATTCCGATGCGGTGATTGTGACTAAGGGAAAACTCCAAGACGTACATGTGCGCATTAAGAACGGCACTGCTGGCAAGCACAAAGCTCCAAGCGCGCCGGTCGTCATCGAGCAAATTGGCTGCGTGTACACGCCACATGTTCTTGGTGCAATGGTCGGCCAGCCGGTCGCGATTCGAAACAAGGATAAGACGATGCACAATGTGCATGCCTACATTGGCAAGGAGACTTGGTTTAACCGCTCACAACCCAAGGGTGCGCCCGACATTGTTGAGCGCGACACCGGTGAAGCTGGTGAGGTCTTTGAGCTTAAGTGCAATGTGCATGCGTGGATGCACAGCTACATGCCCCTAACCGACCATCCGTACTTTGCGGTTAGCGGGAGTGACGGCAGCTTTGCAATCAAGAACGTACCTGCGGGCTCGTACACAGTTGAGGCGTGGCACCCAAAGTACGGACTCAAGTCGACTAAGGTAACGGTTGGCAAAACCGGCGCTAAGATTTCGTTCTCCTATCCATAAGAATTGTTCTTACCGCCGCTTGAGCGGCAAGGTGATCCCTGGCGCCACTGTGAGGTCTCTGGATCCCGTGTAAGTACGGGGCCTTATCGACAAGCATTCCTTGTTGCCATCGCGGCGCGCGGGATAGAATGGACGAGTATGTTGAGGTGGTCATTATGCGCGCTCGTTGCTATGAGCCTCAGCTTTGTTGGGGCTCAAGAGGCAGGTGCCGACCGCATTAAGAATCTCTCGAAGCAGCTTTCAAAAAGTCGCAGTGCAAAGGTTCGGATCTCGGCGGCTCTTGGATTGGCCAAAAGCGATGATACGCGGGCACTAGCGGCCCTTACACGATCGCTTCGCTCGGACTCGTCTGCAGACATTCGCCGCATTGCTGCTGCTTCTCTTGGGCAGCGAGTGCAGCGCAAGATTTCTAAGAGCAGCCGCAAGAAGGTAATCGCTGCTTTGCAAAAGGCTTCAAAGAGCGATCGCGATTCGAAGGTGCGATCGAGCGCGAAGGTCGCGCTTGCCAAAGCAGAGCTCGATTCGAATGTGCCGGCGACGGGGGCTTCAAAGAGCAAGGGCATTATGGTTGGGGTGACGGCGCCAGATAAAGTGAGCAGCCGACTTCCCAAGCAGACCGCGGCGCTTTTGCAAAGCCGAGTGAAGCAGGTGATTAACGAGAAGTCTCCGCGCTCGGTTCGTACGGCGCCCGGTACGGGGATGCCTTCGAGTTCGCAGCTTAAGCGCAGTGGAATGGCGGGGTACTCGGTCACTCCAAACATTTCTATGTTGAAGCTCAAGCGCAAGGGGCGACAGACGTTTGTGACTTGCGAGATTAAGATGAAGCTGTCGCCGTGGGCTGGGGCTGGTGGTTCTCTTAATGTTGAGAAGAGCGCTACGGTTACGGGTTCGGGGACGGTTAGTAGTGGGAGTTCGAAGCAGCAGATCTCGGACTCTTCGCAGGCTTGTATTGAGGCTGTGGTTACGCAGGTTACGGCGAATCAGGTGGTGCCGTTTCTTGTTGGGCGTGCGCGCTAGGCTCTATGCCAACTCCGAGCTAGAAATCGCATCGACGATGGATGAGAGCAACGTATCACCCGTGACGTTGCGCTTATTGAGACAGGCGTGAACGCCTGCGTTCATGGCATCTCGTGCAATCGCAACCGAGCCAAGTCCTGTAAGCATCACAACCGGAACCTTGTACTTGGCGAACGCAGGGTAGGCCACAAGCTCAAGGCCGTAGCAATCGGGCAGATGGTAATCGAGCAGTACGCAGTCTGGGCGCTGTTCACTCATTCGCTCAAGAGCTCCATCACCAGCTTCGGCATCGGAGAAGGCAAACTCGTACTGGGTATTTCTACCCAGTAGTCGCTTGTACAAAACTCGATCAGCCTCGTTGTCATCGACAATCAGAACATGAAGGGGGGCGGAGCTTTTAACGGTCATGGACAACCTTCACTTGAACTGGGTAGCAGCGCGGTGTGAAACCAATATTTTGCAAACGTATCAATCGTTGCGCGGAATGCATTCAGGTTGACGGGTTTCTGCAGGTAGCTATTCGCCCCAAGTAGATAGCTCTTTCGAATGTCTCTTGCCGCAGACGAGGTGGTGAGCACGACAACGGGTAGGTGCCGTAGCTGGGCATTTCCGCGCAGCGTTTCCAGTACCTCATGGCCACTTGAGCCGGGTAAGTTGAGATCCAAGAGAATGAGACAAGGCAACCCTTTAGGATCTTTTGCGACCAAGCATTCCAAGTAGTCGATGACATCGTCACCATCCTCGAAATGAAGAATCTCATTTTTCATTCCGACATCTCGTAGAGCGCGCTCCGTCACCTCATAGTCCTGAGGGCTATCTTCAACAACAAGCACAGCGTTTAGTTGGGCACTCACGAATCTCTTCTTTCCGTTCCTGAATTGGTGGTTCGGCCATTGGGAAATCAACTTGATACAAGGGGCAATCAATTGATCTCATAAATACTAAATACAATTTACGCCAACGCTGATTGTGCCCTCGGGAACTGCTTGTTTTGTCTCGAACCCCAGATTGCACGTCGGCCGCGCCTCACCGTTGATATCTGCAGCAGTCATGTCGGCGTTCGGTACTGCAAGGCATTCAAGTAAGTCCGTGAACAACCGATACAGACACGAACGGCACGCGAACACCGACGGTCATAGTGGGTGTTGGATTGGCGCTGGTTGCCACACCTTAGAATTCTTATGCGCTCATTCATCGCTATCTTTCTCGCGTGGCTATCGATTCTCTCCAGTTGCTCCGAAAGTCGTGATGCGCCCACCCAAACTGGGCCCGAGTTCTCACTGCGCTTTGGTCATGATATGCCAGAGGCGAGTGCTCAGCACGTGGCAGCACTGCGCTTCGCAGAACTCCTGCACGTGCGATCGAAGGGGGCAATGGAGGTCTCCGTTCATCCCGCTCAGTCTCTGGGTAATGACCACGCCATGATCGACATGGCGCGCAAAGGCGAGCTTGACTTCATCGTACCGCCCACCGCCAAGCTCGCCCTTCTCGCGCCTGCCATGCAGCTTCTCGACTTGCCCTTCCTCCTCTCCGATGCCGAAGCGCGAGCGCAGATTCTCGATGGCCGAGTCGGTGAAACCCTCTTGGCCAGCCTAGAGAAGCACCAACTCGTAGGCCTGCAGATTTGGGATTCGGGTCTTAAGCAGTTCACGGCAAATCGCGAACTACGCACACCTAAGGACTTTGTGGACATGCGCTTTCGAGTCATGAAGAGCGAGATGTTGCAAGACCAATTCGCGGCACTCGGTGCAAGGAGTGTAGCCATCGATTTTTCCCAAACCCGTATTGCTCTCAAAAATGGTGCCGTCGATGGACAGGAAAACCCGCTTACCCCCATCGCGTCGATGGGCTTTCACGAAGTTCAGTCCCATCTCATTATCAGCAATCATGGATACCTTGGCCAGGCTCTCATCGTCTCGGCAACGACCATGGCGGCTCTTCCTAAAGAACTACAGCTTCTTGTGCGCCAGGTGGCAGAAGAGGTCACGGTCTTTCAACGCCAGGAAGCCCAGCGGCTCGCAGATGCTTCCCTCGCAACGATCCGCGCAGCAGGCGGAACCACCATTGTGGAGCTGAGCGACGACGAGCGCGAAGCACTGCGCGTTGCCACACACAAAGTGATTGAAGCGTACCGAATGACTGTGGGGACGAGTCTCATCGAGCAGTGTTTGCAAATCATTCAGTCTCTAGAACCCGTAAACACAGAAGAACTCGTAATCGGATTAGACGCAGACCTTACGGGAAACTCGGCGTTATCGGGGCTCGCGATTCGCCGAGGAATTGAGCTAGCGCTCGACGAGATCAACGGCGCTGGCGGCGTTTTGGAGCGCAAACTGGTGCTTCGTACTCTCGACAACTCGATGGTCACAGCCCGCGGTCTTGACAATCTCACGAGCTTTGCGGCGCTGCCGAACCTCGTTGCCGTCGTGGGCGGTATTAGCAGCACCGTAACTCTCGCCGAGCTTCCTCTCATTCACGAAAAGAAGATTCTCTTTCTAGATCCGTGGGCCGCAGCAACCAAGATCGTCGACAACGGCTATGACCCAAACTTCGTCTTTCGCGTATCGGTTCGCGACGACTATGCGGGGCTCTTTCTCGTCGATGAAGCTAGGAATACATCTGATTCCATTGCGCTCATGCTTGTCGACAACCCGTGGGGGCACAGCAATCACGAAGTCATGCTACGCGTCTTAGAGTCGCGCGGTCTCAAGCCGACTATCGTGGAATACTTCGATTGGCGCACCACAGATTTTCGCGCAAAGATTGACAGAATATACCAGTCCGGTGCCGGGGTTTTGCTCTACGTCGGCAACGGAGTAGAGGCCGCCAAGATCATTGCCGACATTGCAAATCGGCCATCCAAACTCCCCATTGTTTCCCACTGGGGCATCTCCGGATCGGAACTGCCTGCCATGGTTGGTGACGCCCTTGGCAAGGTCGACATACGGGTCTTGCAGACATCTAGCTTCATCGATCGACCAAGCGCTACGGGCTTTGTCGAGTCGTACTCGAAACGGTATGCCACCCTTAACGCCCGAGATATCGTCGCACCTGTCGGGACCGCGCATGCGTACGACCTCGTGCACCTTCTCGCGAAAGCCATCGAAGAATCAGGTAGTACCGATATGTCGGAGATTCGGGACGCTATGGAAAAACTCGGAGAGCACCGTGGCTTGGTCAAGACCTATGCACCACCGTTTACCTCTGAACGCCATGACGCACTCGATGCGTCTAACTACATTCTCACACGGTACGAGGGCAAGGCACTTGTTCCGGTTCGTCGCTAGTGCCTGCCTCAACCCAACAATCGATTCGCACTCGCATCGTTCGCAAGATTGTCTTGCTGGTCGTCGGGCACCTCCTACTGATTCTGATCGCTACGGGGGTTCTTGGAGGCATTCGTCTCAAGTCTCGTGTCCTCGATTTACTGCAAAACCAATCGGAGTCCGAACTCACTCTCATTGAGCAACGAATCGCATCTCTGGTGGAGCGCACGGAAAACTTTGCGGCGAGCTCTGCCGTCACGAAGAGTCTTATCGATGATGGAGCCCTGCGTGGCTATCTACCGGCCGCCGTCGAAGAACTCAGCCGAGAGCGCGAGGTTGTAGCGGTTACCGTGGCCAACTACAGCGGCACTACAATCGCAAGAAGTAGTACACACCAAACCATTCCAGAAGAACTCGATGTGCGCGCTGCACTCTCGAATGGTCTCAAGAGTATTCTCTCCCGCAATGGCAGCATCTTCATTCTCGCTCCAGTGATGTACTACGGCACACCTCAGGGCGCGGTGATCGTCGAAATCGATTTAAGTGCTACGCTGATGACCGTCGCTCAGACAGCAGAGATCGACCATGTAGAGTTTTACCTAGATGAAGTAGTCGTCTTTCACTACGGGAAAACTGGCGCGGAACTTGTCACCATGGTTCGCAAGGCAAGTCCCTCGCTGCCATTGCTCCACAAGCTCAAGGCCAGCGTGTCTTTAGGCCGGCAACGCTCTCGGGTCATGGCGCCAGTGATCTCGTCCCTCAAGGAAAGTGCGATTGTCGGACTGATCGCGATCTTCGCATCGATCATTTTAGCGATGAGAATTGGGAGCAAGCTCGCCGCGCCGATTCGCGAACTCGCAAAGAAAGTCCGCGATGGCGCAGCGAACTGTGCTCCCACCAATACCAACGACGAACTAGAGACGCTGGCCCTCGCCTTTGATGAACAAACACGAGAGATTTTAGGTGCAAAGGCGAGCCTTGAACGACGCGTTGCTGAACGCACGAAATCGCTCGAAGAGAACGCTGAAAAACTTAAGCTCTCCAACGAGGAGCTTGACGACTTTGCCCATATCGCCTCGCACGACCTTAAGGAACCGCTGCGTGGTATCCACAACTACTCATCGTTTCTCTTAGAGGACTACAAAGACAAGCTAGACGACGACGGTGTTGCTAAGTTAGAGACTTTGCAGAGCCTCACTCAGCGCATGGAGAATCTCATCAACGATTTGCTCTACTACTCACAAGTAGGCCGAGTCGAACTCGCAATGGGGAATGTCGACATGAACGACATCGTGCGGGAGGTCTGCGAAAGCCTCGCCATATCGATTCTGGATGCGAATATTGATGTTCGTATTCCGCGCCCCCTCCCTGTGGTGTACTGCGATCGAATCCGCATTGGAGAGGTCGTTCGAAATTTTGTTACAAATGCGATCAAATACAACAACAAGGACGAGCGCTGGATCGAGTTTGGATGGAAAGACCAGCAAGCTGTGGAATCGGCTTCGGTTCGCCATGTCGCCCTCTACGTGAAGGACAATGGGATCGGCATACGCCCCAAGCACAAAGAGGTGGTCTTCAAAATGTTTCGACGGCTTCACGGCCGAGAAAAGTTTGGTGGCGGAGACGGCGTTGGCCTCTCAATCGTAAAGAAAGTAATCGAACGTTTGGATGGAACGATTTGGCTTGAGTCCGAGTACGGCGTTGGCTCAACCTTCTGGGTCACAGTTCCTAAGATCAAGAGCTAGGTCCAGGTCGTCCCAGAGCTGCTGGGTTTAGGCTAGCGGTTGCTGCAGGCGGGTTGGTGGCCGGCTTGGCAGGCGCGGTCGATTAGTTCGGTGGCTTTGGGTTTGTTCTTTTGAGTGCCTTGGCCTGCTGCGGTGTTTAGCCCGAGTTTGTAGCAGGCTTGTGCTGAGCCTTCTTTGCAGCCTTTTTCGTAAAACTTGTTGGCGATTTTTGCGTTGCTCTTCATGCCGCCCAGTCCTTGTTGGCGCATGTTGCCAAGCCAGGTGCAGCCTTCGAACTCGCCGCCGTAACAGGCTTTGCGGAAGACAAATTGCGCGTCGCCCGCGTTGAGCTTTTTGTCGGTGAGCATGAGCTTGCCAAGCTCAACACAGCCAAGGGCGTCGCCGCCATCACACGAACTCTTCAGCATGGTTTGCGCAGCTTTTGTGTCGGCCTTTACGCCTTGGCCTGCGGCGAACATTGTTCCTGCTGCGCGACATGCTTCTGCATCATCGGCCTTGCACGCCTTTGCCAAGAGCGTTGCGGCGCGCTTCCAATCCTTCGTACTGCCAACGCCATCGCGCAGCATGGTGCCAAGGATATAGCAGCTGCCTGCGTTGCCTTTATCGCACTGCGCTTGGCACGTCGACGAGTCGCCAAGCTCGCACTGGTACGGCGTATCGGCTTGGGGTTTTTCGCAGCCATCCTCTGTGAGCACAAAGCCCGGTGGGCACGACGGCACTTCAACTTCGGCGATCGCTTCGCTCGGCACGGGCGCGCTGCCTTCTTTGATTGCTTTGAGACTTAGCCGAAGCGGGGCACCGCACTGGGCGGGGGCGGATGTTGCATCGGGTTTGGCCGTCTCGCAGTTTTTGATATCGCCATCCTTATTGTGAATGGATTCGGCGCTGGCACTTCCGGTGCCCGCTCCCTGGTCACCAAAGAAATTCGCCGCAACTTTGCCTTCGGCCGCAGTACTCGTTGCAAGGACAAAAGCACCAAGTGTTGCGCTGCGAACAAAGTGGGTTGCGTTCGAGCAATCCTCTTCAAGCTCATCACGCGAGGCGCGCTTTCGAGCAGAGTTTTTCTTACCAATCATTATCATCGCGGCGTCGAGGGTCGTGCCGCGTTTCATCTCACCACCGAGCTTGGCGAGAAACGATACCCCCGACATCGGGAGATTCGCTTTCACCTCATCCGAGTCTTTCATCGAGACAACCTTCTCTTTGCGCGTCATGCCGATGAAGCCGTAGTTGCCCTCGATACTGCAATCGGGCAGAAGCTGGATGGAGTTGCAGTCGTAGGCAACTACGGCAACGCCCTCCTTCATCGCAACTTCTAGATCACCGCGAACTTCTGGGTCCCAGTCGACGATGAGAGAATCGTAGCTTTTGCCAAGGTCACACTGTTCGGCGACAACTTTGCTTTTGGGAGCCATCGTCGGTTGCTCGGAGCGAATCTTTTTGGCCGCTCCGCCGCTGGGACATCCGGCTAGCGCTGCCAGAGATGTTGCCGCCAAGAGGTTCGCCGCGAGCTTTGAAAAGGACATGCGCAGGACGATAGCAGTTGGCGTTGGCGCGACCTGCGCCGCATCCATTCAACCGGATCCCCGAGCTACGCGCGGCCGAGTGCGCTGAGAAGAACCGATGGCGCAATGTTGTCGCCGCCAGCTTGGGATTGGTGCTGGTAGAGTAGGGTGCCCTTTTTGCTAATCACGAGGGCGCCACCTTGCTGCAGTGGATCACCTTGGGTTTTGCCTTGGCGCATTCCGCGTTTGAAATTGCTAATTCCGTTTCGCATCGACTTCAAACCAAAGGTCCCGCGAATGCTGCGAACCAACTGGGCCTTTGCGAAAACTTTGAGGGATGGATCGGTGAACACGGCTCCGGTGTAGCCTGTGGTTTCTCGAAACCCTTCTATAAATTGCGGCAGCCCACTGCCAATCACGCTGAGGGTGGCTCCTTTGTCTTCGAATGCTTTGATATGTGGCTGCAACTGCACCACGTGCGCACGGCAGTGAAGTCAGCCGAAGTGTCGAACGAAAACCAAGACCGCGTGAGAGTCTGCCCAAAGTGAAGCCAACTCGATTGCTTCTTTGCGCTCGTCTAAGCAGGTCATTGCGCCGAGTTCACTGATGCTGACGATAGACACTGTAGGCAAGTGTAGCAGGCAAGTCGGTTCGGCAGTCGCTAGCCTTCGCTAATACCGGATCTCCGACCACGCTTTTGCTAGCATACGTGTCGGTGGCAATCTTAGTGCCCTTAGTTTTGGGGGGCTTGGCCCTCGCCGTCATGGCTATCGTGTCTGTCCTGGCTAACCGCAAACGCGGTAGTCAACCCGACGCCGCTGGACACGCGCGCATTTTGATCCACGCGATCAACGATGACCGCTGTACCGGTTGCGATGCTTGCGTCGCGGTCTGTCCCACAAACGTACTCGACCTAATTTCAAACAAGAGCCGAGTGCTGCGCTTTCAAGACTGCATTCAATGCGAAGCGTGCATGTGGGCATGTCCCACCGAAGCGCTGGTGATGTTTCCCGAGGGCAACCAACCGCCACCGGTGAAAGCTCCCGACATTGATAACTTCTATCAAACGGCAATACCTGGCCAGTACCTCATTGGCGAGGTTGCCGGTAAGCCACTGGTAAAGAACGCCGCCAACCTTGGGCGCGCAGTTGTCGAGCACATGCTGCAGTCGGGGCTACAGCCCACTCCCGGCAGTGCAGGTGATGTCGATGTTTTGATTGTCGGCTCGGGCCCCGGTGGTCTTAGTGCAGCGCTCACATGTCAGCAACGCGGTGTGAGTTACGTTGTCATCGAGAAAGAGAACATCATCTCGTCGACGGTGAGCCGCTATCCAAAGGGCAAGCATGTGATGGCCGAGCCGTACGAGGTTCCCAACCTCTCGCTCTTGCCAATCTTCGACTCGACCAAAGAAGAATTGGTCACACTTTGGAAAGAGCTTGTCGCAACCTGCCAAGTGAACATTCGCATGCACGAGACCGTTCAGTCGGTGCGCAAGCAGCAAGACGGCAGCTTTGCAACGGCTACTACCGGCGGCAACTACCGCTCGCAACGGGTGGTGCTGGCCACAGGAACTCGAGGGAAGCCGCGATCCCTCGGTGTGCCAGGTGAGAACTTTCCCAAGGTGCTATCGCTTCTCGAAGACCCCGACGAGCATCGCGGCCGCGCGGTCTGTGTTGTCGGCGGCGGTGATAGTGCTCTCGAGGCCGCATTGGCGCTTAGCGAGTCGGGCGCCAAGGTCATCATGTCGTACCGCGGACGAACCTTTCACAGGGCGCAGGCCAAAAACCGCCAGCTCATCGAGCAGGGCACAGCGCAAGGTCGCATCAAGGTAAAGATGCAGAGCGAAGTTGTCGAGTTTGGGCAGGACACGGTCACGTTGCAGATGGCCGATGGAACGCAGAAACGCTATCCAAACGAAGCGGCCTTTGTCTTGATCGGTGCCGATCCTCCAATCAAGTGGCTTGGCACCTTGGGCATTCACTACATCGAACGCCCGCACATGCAGCCAATGCCCAATAGCGATGCTTTGGTTCAGCAGTTTGTGCCCAGTGCCCAAGAGTGTCCCGTCATCGCCAGCGAGGCCGCAGCGCAAGTCTTTGGCCGTCCTGTTTCTCAACGTCCCGAGCCCACGTCCAAGCGGGCAAACACTCGCGGCTCTTCCAAAGCTGGTGTGGGGCGCAGATTCGTGCGATCGGCAAGCAGCCTCTTTGGCATTGGCGACGACAGCAAGAAGGGCATGTCGCTCTCTGACTTTGCCGAGGCCGCGCCGGCAGATCGCCTGCAAAAGCGCGATGAGTTGGATGCCGGCGAGCGCACCAGAATTCTTCGCATGCTCCGCGACGAAGGTGGGCGGCAGGCCGACGAAGATTCCAAAGTGCACCGCGTCGACGACCTCATCTCCGGATACGAGCAGTCAGCGCAAGCTTCGCTTGGCAGGCCGAGCCCTGGTGCTCAGTTGCCACAGCCAATCCACGTATCCGAGGCTGCGGTTCGCGGTGAACCAAAGCAGGCCGTTATTGTTGGGCTCGCCAAAGCGGCTCATGAACGCAAGAGGCCGGTCTTCGAGCCGCACGTCGAAGACGAAGATGAGAGAACTGCGCATCTCTCACCCGAAGAAGCACAGCTTTTATTGACGCAGTCGGAGCCGTATTCCGAGGCGCTAAGCGAATTTGGCGATGAAGCCACAAGCTTGGTCGACTTTGACCCGGCCATGATCATGGCGCAGGCTGATAATAATAACAGCGGCGCCTTCTCCGATGACTTCATGCACGACGAAGCCACCCGGGTTGCCTATCTTGTTGACGAGGGGATCACGCCTACACCAGAGCCGATCTTCATCGATGAATCGGGCGACGTGAAACTCGGGCGAAACGAAGCGGAGCCTCGGTCGCTTAGCGAAGTGGATTGGGATCTAGACTAATCGTCGTATACGAAATGTTCCGAACACCTTCATCTGATGTGAAATAGTAGGCAATCAGAACTCTTCCATCGTCCATCTCAATGCTCCACGGATAGCCGAGGTCGGTGCCGTTGCCATCCGAGCGGATGATAAGCTCCTCGACCTCGTCAATGTCGTCGCCGCTCTCGTTTAAAAGCCGTGCGCGAACCCCGAATCCCTCGTGCCGAAAGCCGTAGGTTAGAAGAATCTTGCCACTGCGGAGGCGGAGTCCGTGGGCTGGATGGCCAATCGTCTCGTGAAGTTTGCAGGGCTGCCAGCTGTGCCCGCCATCGCTTGACCTGGCGCTTGCCATGCGATCGCGCGCATCATTGGTGCGTATCCACGCGATGAGTGTGCCGTCGCTGCAGAGCGTTAGCGAGGGCTCGTAGAGGTTTAGCGACTCGTGGCTCGCCATCTGGCTGCGGTATTGCCAAGTTCGCCCGTGGTCGTTTGAAGCGAAGAGGTGTGCCGAATACGAGCCATCAACTTCGCTGTAGCTCGGCATCAGAACTTCTCCGTTGCGCAAGATGGCTTGACCTCGGACACAGCCGCCGTGAGAGGTGCGAAGCCCTGGAACCAACGGCTTTGCACCGGGCAGTTCGGGAAGGTATTGGCGTTCGCTCCACTGGTTGTTTTCTGGGCTTAGCAGTCGGGTGTAGCTGCCCCAGGCAATAAAGCTGCAGCCGGTATTTGCCGGGCCTCCATACGGGGTTCCCTGCCATGCTTTGGCAAGCTTGGCAAAGGCGGGAGGCATCGGGTACCAGGAGAACGAGGAGAGCAGAACTTCTCCGGTCTCTAGAAGCAGCAGCGAAGCATCTTGGTCGGCTGCTTGGCCATCGATACTCAATCCAAGAAGCGGCGCCGTTGGCTCTAGCGCCTGATCAAAGCGCATCGCCACAAGTTGCGATCGAGCATCCCAATGAAAGAGATGGCTTTGTAGATCGACGCTCTTCTCGTCCTCGGCCCCGTCCTCGTCCTCGGTCGAATCGTAGGTCGCTCCAAGCAGCCAGCGACTATCGGGAGCGCGCCGAAAGACAAGTAGCACCTCACCTGTGCTGGAGAGGCACAAGGAGGGAAAGGCGGCCATGAAGCGAGCATCTTCGTAGAACACGCCATGGGACTTCACGCTGTACACCCCGACGATATCGGCCGGGATTCGGTTTCGTTAAACCGCTAAAGCTTTGCATTGCACCGGCCGATGCAATCGCGAGCTAGGCGCAGGCAATCGCGCAGAACATTTCTACTGTGAAGCCATCGGGATTGGTCGGGTCTTGATCAGTCACGATCAGCGTCTTGGTTTTATCTTCGCTGTCGTCTACGGGGACCGAGAGACTTACAGTACCTGGGCCGCCGAGCATGCACTGCTCTTCGGCACCGCTGCAATTGGGCCCCTCAAGCAAGGCTGCACTAAATTGGCCATTGGCTGTGATCGTCAGCGAGCAGTTGCCAGAGCAGCCGAGTGGAGCTTTTTCAATCTCGACTTGGTAGGTCTTATCGTTCATTTCCTGCTGGATGTTCACTCCATTAGAAATGTCCACCGACGAGCAACTCGATGACATGCTGCGTGTCTCGTAGTCTCCAAGTACATTGCTTCCGTGTTGCAACGTCGTTTCCGAGCATGCGATTGCAACGGGCTGAATATCGAGTTCAAAGTTGCCCGCTCCATCAACTCCATCCACGTAGACCGAGACTGCTTGTCCCGCATCCAGTTTGCGAACGACTTCGGCGGTGTAGTCAGCCTTAAACGCAGCGTTGCAACCCAATTCACGGTCTTCGCACCTCGCGCCGTCAATCAGTGAGACCACGGCGCTATACCCGTCGCCAATGGCAGTGAATGCGTAGTGTCCATCGGCAGGCGCTACGTAGTGGTACGCCCGGTCTTGTTGCAGACTGCCGCCGCATGTGTTTTCAAAGTCGTCACCAAAGCCCGAGGTTGTGAGGCTTAGTGGAAAGGTTTGGCCCTCAAGGTCGGAATCGGGGCAGGAGACGCGTTCTACAGCAAGGCTGACATCGCCGGTATCGCCAGCGAATCCATCGATCGCTATCAGAACATCGCGGTCCTGTTCAAGCTTGACCACAATTTCGGATTCGCTGGCCTTGCCTGTGTTGTTGTTGCAGACAAGTTCGCCGCCTTCACAGCCATCGTAGAGCGCAAGGACGGTGTCAAAGTTTGAGCCTGCTGTTGAGAACACGAAGTAGTCGGTCACAGGAGCGCGCCATCCCAGAAGAAGATCGTTTGAGTTGGCGCTGCCGCAGGAGAGGTCGCGTTCGTTGGATGCGGCTTCGGTATTGCCTGTGCTTGTGCCAAGCGCCGGTGCGATTTCTTCGAGCGCGCAAGCCAGCGGGTCGACCATTGCGTCGGGCGCTGCATCGGCTGCATCGCCCGCTGCGGTAACTTCGTCAAATCCCAAAAGCTGCGCGCAGCCGGGTGACGCAACCAGAAGAAGCAAAGAGATAAATGAGCTTGACGTTCTGAGCATCGTCTAGAAATGACCGCTAAGAGAAAATCCTAGATTTTTATGAGACGCCGTTGGAGCGAGGCGAATTGCCTGGCGTTGTTTCTCCGAAGAACTCGGTGAACTGAGCCACAGATACGTGCCGACGCCTACGAGTGCAACTCCCGAGATGGCCAGCACCGTGCCGATGTTTGCGAGTGAGCGGGCGTCGTCAACCTCGGTGATTCCATCAGGCATGCATGCATTGTTCGAGTCGCAAAGCCCGTCGTCAAAGGCTGCGTCGTAGTTGCTCTTGGCGGTTAAGCCGAGCACAGCCGATAGAACAAGCACACTGCCGCCAGCTGCCATAGTCGAGATGCCAGCGATTTTGCGAACGTTGCTCTTGTTCTCGCTTGGCTCGGACTGGCCGAGGAGGTTGGGCGTCGAAACCTCGGCAGGAGGAAGCGCTTCCAAGGCGGGAATCTCAACCGTACTTCGCTCGCCATCCACGACTTCGTGAGTGAGGGTTTGCGGCTTGTAGCCTTCTGCGCTCACGACGATCGACTGTGGCCCTGGGTCGGTAGCGATGGCGGTTCCGTAGGCTCCGCGGCTCAGTGCAGTTCCGTTGTGAACAATTCGCAAGCCATCAATCTGGGCATCGGCAGAAACGGCAATGGTGAGATACGAGAGAATTGCTTCCAATCGCGCCGCCCGCTCTGAGGCAACTTCTTCGCGACGCGGTTGGCCGGCTCGTCGAGCAAGCACAGCAACCTCGCGATACGCGGCCCAAGCGCTGGCAGTGCGACCTACTTTCTCGTAGCACTCGGCGAGTTTTCCGCGGGTTCCCATTGCCGGGACAAGCGCAAGGCTCGCTTCAAATTTGACGCAGGATTCATCGAAGCGCGAAGTACTAAAAAGCCTTAGCCCCTCGTCAAAGAGTGCCTGTGCGGTCGCTTGCTTGCTTGCGTCTTGAGCGAATGCCTGGCCGGGCACCGAGAGCAATGTTGCTAGAAACGTGAGTAGTAGAAAGACGCGAAGGTTGCGCATTCCACGTTATTGCATGGTTCCAAACGGGTCGTCATCGGGCTTTGGCGTAGGCTTTGGCGGAATCTTTGGTTGTGGCTTTGGTTGTGGCTTTGTAGACGGAGGCTCGGGGAGAGGCTTGATGGGCTTCTTCACCGGCTTGCGAGCCGGAAGCGCTGCATCTGGCGCAGCATCCGCAGGTAACGCCACGGCGGGAATTGCTTCTGCCGCATCGGGAACTGGTGCGTCGATGCTTGGCGCCGCGTCAAATTGCACAGCCTCGAGACCTGTACCGCTTGCCGCCGCAGCTGCTTTGTCATCGTTTCCGCCAAAGACCTGGGATGCGACGACCGCCAGCGCCAAGGCGCCGACTCCGCCGAGGATGAGGCCGAGCCGCCCGCGGTTTGCGGATTGCGGATGCGCTTCGGTCGATGGCGCCGCGACCACCGCTTGGCCCGCAGATGCGCGGCGTGTGGTGAGCGGATTTTCGCCGATGTTTTGCGAGAGGCCTTGCGAGAGGCCCAGCGCGACGGCTGGGGCTGACTGCGCCGGTTGCGATCCTGAGACCTGGGTTGGCGGCATTGTCGCGATGGCATCGCCAGCGGCGCTTATCTCTTGCGCCTTTCGCATTGGTGCCGTGACCTTTGCGTCGGGCGCTTCCGCCGGCGCTGTATCGAAGGTCGCTGCAACGCCAACGCTTGCGATCGACGAGGCCATGTGTGCGGCGCGTTCACCGCCGAACGGAGCGAGCGCTTTAGCGAGGGCGGCGACCGAATCGTAGCGAAGCTCGCGATCGCGTTCGAGACAGCGATGAATAATCTCGGCAAGCTTTGGACTCACTCCGGGCAGCACCGAGGGAAGCGGAATGCTCTCGCCGGTAAGCACCGCTGCGAACATTTCGGGCGCCGACTCCGCGTAGAAGGGCAGCTTGTTCGACAGCATCTTGTACAGAATTGTTCCGAGTGCCCAAATATCCGCTCGATGGTCGGCGTGCTTTGCCGAGCGCATTTGCTCGGGAGCCATGTAGCCAGGAGAGCCCATCGCCATCGAGCTCTTTGTCTGGCTTACCTCGCCCTCAACGTTTTGAATCTTTGAGATACCAAAGTCGAGAACCTTGATCTGGCGCGACCCATCGGGCCTCTGCGTTACGAAGAGATTGGCCGGTTTTAGGTCGCGGTGAACGATGCCAAGGCTGTGGGCCTCGGCCATTGCCATGCAGGCCTGGAGAATCATATCCACCGCCGCGGGCTCGCGCACGGGAGCTTCCTTGCGGATGACATCCTCCATGTCCTCGCCCTCAAGAAACTCCATCACGATGTAGGGCGCACCGTTTTCCATGCAGCCCACATCCATCACGCGCGCAACGTGCTCGCTGCGAAGGCGTACGGCGGCGCGGGCCTCGCGCATAAAACGCTCCACGCTGCCCTCGTCGGCAAGCGCCTCTGGAAGCATGAACTTTAGGGCGACCTTTTGGTGCAGCGCCACATGCTCGGCGGCTACGACGACACCCATGCCGCCAATGCCGAGAATGCGCTCCACGCAATATTTATCGGCGAGAATATCGCCGGCTTTTACCGGGGCCACCACAGACTCTATTGTCCCTTAGCGACTTGCGTTGTGGCAACCGGCTCACGACTTTGGATGGTCTATCTCTCTTTGAGCAACCGGAAAATGGGTGCTGCCATTCGCGCACCACAAATCAGGGCTGCCATTCCAGCGGGAACCCAGAAGATTGCGTAGTAGAGGGCGATCTCGGCGTAAGCCGGGTGTGGCATTTGGGCTGCAAAGGCATAGGTGGTCGCCGCCTGGGCGATGAGGGCCATACCTCCGAGAACCAGGCCCAGTGCTCCGATGACCCAACGCTTTGCCGAAGCGATGATCGAGAGGCTCAGGAAGATGGCCAGCGGCAATGCGGTTTGTGCGGTCTCGGGAACAATGGGCTGCATCCAGGTGTAGACCAGGAGCATTGGCACAGCGGCCATGAACGCAATTATCGTCCAGCGTACAGATTTTAGAAGTGGATCTTGTGAGGACCAAAGCGGGCTCGCGTTTTTCTCGAAGTGCTCGCGCTGTTTGTGGCCTAAGAGATTTGCCAAGATGAGAAGTGAGCCAGCGACGCCAATGGCGAGGGTCCAGGTGTACTGGCTTTGCTGTGTTGCGAAGGGCACAAGGTTGAGGCCACCACTCACAATGCCGCCACCAGCCAAGGCGAGAGAAAGCCACCGAGCGAGGAAGGAGCCTCGAACGAGGCCAACAACGTTGAGGGTGAGCAGCGCGATAAGGAAGGTTGCGTAGCGCTCATCGTGCATGAGGTTGGTAGCGAGCAATTCGTTGCCAAGGAATCTGCTTGCGAGTAGCCCGGTCATCATCAGCAGCAGCGTGATGGTTACGCCGCGCTGCAGCCGCAGCCTATTGTCTGCAACGCCTGCGATGCTAAGCAGCGCGAGACTGCCAACCATGACGGTTGCACCTCGCTCCAGACAGGACATATCGGCGAGCCCAAGCCAGCCGGCATAGGCCGTAACAGCGAGGCCAAGGATCGAGAGCATGAGAGGCGCGCGCGGATGCATGAGGCAGTGTAACGAACAACTCCTGCTTTGGGTGCACACCTTTTTGTGGCGAACCACAATGCACTGTATTCCGATGGGAATGTGGTCTTTGCGTTTCGAGGTTCGATTGCGCTCGAGAATCCTCTACATGTAGGTCTTCTGTCGCAGCTGCAGTCATGAGCCCTCGACACCAGCGCGAGGAAAAGCGAAAGTTGATCCCATGAGTGATGCATGTGGGCTAATCGACAAGATTCGCGATTCGGTGATTGGGAAGCATCACGAAACCAATGGGCCCTTTGGGTTTCGCTTGGTGACGTATGCGGATTACACGGCTTCGGGGCGCTCGCTGCAGTTCATTGAGGACTTTATTACCGAGCACGTACTTCCGTACTACGCCAATACCCACACCGAGAGTTCGAGCACGGGTTTGCAAACCACGCGCTTTCGCGAAGATGCACGGGCGCAAATCTTGGAGTCGGTGGGAGGCAACGATGACGACGTCGTTATCTTTAGTGGCTCGGGTGCGACCGGCGCCATCAATAAGCTTGTCGACATTCTCAATATTCGCATTCCCGCAAACCTCGATGACCGCTATGGCTTCACCGAGCAAATCGCCAAGAATGAGCGTCCTGTGGTCTTTGTGGGGCCCTACGAGCATCACTCCAACGAGCTTCCATGGCGCGAATCGATTGCCGATGTTGTGGTCATCGACTTGGATGAAAATGGCCACCCAAACCTGGCTCTGCTTCGTGAGGCGCTTGCCGCCCATGCCGAGCGGCCGCTTAAGATCGGTAGCTTTTCTGCGGCTTCAAACGTCACGGGCATTGTTTCCGACACCCGAAAAATCTCGGCGATCTTGCACGAGCACGGCGCCTTAGCGTTTTGGGACTTTGCTGCTGCTGCGCCGTATGTGCAGATCGAAATGCAGGCCAGCAGCTCGGATGCCGACGATCACAAAGACGCCATTTTCATTTCGCCGCATAAGTTTATTGGTGGGCCAGGGACGCCGGGGATTCTCGTCGTGAAAAAAGCACTGCTCACCAATCGCGTTCCATCGGTTCCCGGTGGTGGAACGGTTGCCTACGTTGGGCCCGACGAGCATCGCTACCTTGACGATCCAGCGCATCGCGAAGAAGGCGGCACGCCAGACATTGTCGGCGCCATTCGCGCAGGCTTGGTCTTTCGACTTAAAGATACGGTGGGCGCAGCGCTCATTCACGAGCGCGAGCAGGTGCTCTTGGGGCGGGCGATCGAGCGCTGGAATAAAAACCCGAATATTCAAATTTTGGGCACAGTTGGCGCCGAGCGACTTTCGATTGTCTCGTTCATGACGCGCCACGGTGACCAGTATTTGCATCACAACTTTGTCGTAAGTCTTCTTAGTGACCTCTTTGGGATTCAGGCGCGCGGTGGCTGCTCTTGCGCGGGCCCGTACGGCCATCGCTTGCTCGGCATCGACTTTGTGCAATCCAAGGAATACCAAACCGAAATTCTTCGCGGTTGCGAGGGCATTAAACCGGGTTGGACACGAATCAACTTTAACTACTTTGTCTCAGAAGAGACCTTCGCGTTTATCTTAGAAGCCGTCGACTACGTCGCCCGCGAAGGCTGGAAGTTCTTGGCCTTGTACCGATTCTCTCCCGATACCGGACTGTGGCGTCACAAGGATTGGGAGCACCGCGCAAACATGCGCCTTCGCGACGTCGAGTTTCGCGCCGACGGAGTCGCCTTTCCCCACAGCCACGTAAAGACCGATGAGTCAGCCCTAGCCGGATACCTTGAGTCGGCAAAGAAGCTCGCTGCAAAGCTTCCTGCAACATCGAGCGATTGTGGCGAGAAGCTCGACGTGGGAATCCACTTCGAATCCCTGCGCTGGTTTCCGCTTCCAAGCGAAGGCCAGGCGTAGCTTTCATCCCGGAAAGGATGGAAACCAGCGCCAGGTTGCGACCGACTCGTATCGAGGATTCGATCGCGTTTCGACCGATGCGCTTTGGGAAATCTCCGAGGCTACCACCGCACTGGCAACTCGGCATTCCCCCAACCTCGCGCTGAATCATCGACCAGAATATGACTGAGCCCGCAGCCTCACCTTGGGTCCTTCTACGGCGACAGCGCAGGACGGGGAAACGCCGATTGCCCTACGTGCGGAGGCTCCGGAGGTCGACGTAGCCGGACTCAGGCTCGTATCGATGACAAAACTGTATGAAAAGCTTGAGTCTTGATTCCTGTGATTCTAGATCGACAATTGCCTTTGCCTGCCTTGCCAGCAAACCCCGAAAACACGTCCAACCGCATCAATACCCTCGCCCAGTGCCAATCGAGCGCTTGGCCCCATCCGCAGTGCCAATCGAGCGCCTCGCATTTCCAGCCGCGGTGGTGCTCGCCCTCCCAAACCACAATCGGCAAAAAAACAAACGACGTCCCACGTCAGCCGCGGGCCAAGGTTGGGTTCTTGTTTCAGCGAGAGTGCACAGCCGTCGCGATCAAACCGCAAGCGCCAAACCCAAGCGCACCCGCACCAAAGCCCCGTCGGCGAGCACCGACCGCAGCTGGAACAAGGACCCGACCGCCAGCCCAGGCTGCCCCATCACATCGAACGAAGCTAGCAAACGCCAAACCCAAACCCAAACCCAAACCTAAGGCATGCGGCGTTCCCCCGATGCTAAGCGCCCGAACCTAGCAGCCGCCAGCCGAAGCACATGTCGCGACCGACTCAAGAGCGCCACCAATCCCACTGCCGCCATTGTTTCCGTCGCGGATCGACACCGGTGCAAAGGGAGCACTAATGCCGCCCGAACCACCCGCGCCAGCACTGCCACCAGTGACAACGCAATCTTCCACAACTGTCGAGCCGAAGCTAAAGATGCCAGCAGAGATGCCACCAGCGCCGCCACCGCCGCCGCCACCATGACCGCCATGAGCACCATCGCCGCCCGTTGCGCCGGCTTTCGAATCGCCATCGGCGAGCCCACCATTTCGACCTGCGCCGCCGACCTGGCCGTGTCCGCCATTGCCGCCACTGCCGCCATTGCCACCGGCGCCGCGAGCGATGGTGCAATCGTTTGTCGTCAGATTGCCGCCGCCTGTCACGAAGATGCCGAAGCTTCCGCCGCCGCCATTGCCGCCGCCACCTGCAGAGCTCGCCGCGCATCCTCCTGCGCCGCCGCCGCCGCCGCCTGCGCCGTACGAGTCAATTCCATCATCACAGCCGCCGCTTCCGCCGCCGCCGCCGCCGCCGCCGCCGTTTTGACCTGTGCCGCCAGACGTGCCCGAACGAGCAAACCAATAGCGACCAGTTAGAAATCCGTTTCCGGTTGCGCCATTTCCCGCGTTGCCATTTTGAATGCGACCGTCGCGCCCTGGAGGGCTTGGAACGCCACAGCTTCCGCCGCCGGTTCCGCCGTTGCCACCAAGCCCAAGCGTGCCAAAGACGTGTGAGGCGTTTGCTCCGCCATTGCCCGAGGTCGCATCGCAAGGGCCGCATACGCACGCGCCAAAGAGGCAGTCGCAATCGGTATCCATCTCGCCACCATCACCACCGCGCCCGCCGTTGGGGTTGCGGCTTCCGCTGCACGAGTTGGTTCCGGCAGTGCCACCTGTGCCATGGCTGCTGTCGTTGCACGTTGTCGAGAATTCGTTTGCATTGCCAGCAACGCCACCACGCATTGCAGTCGATGCCGAGCTGCTCGAGGTTGGAAAGCCAACAGCGCCGGCAGTCGCGTCTTCGCCGTTGCCACCAACAATGCTTACGCGTTGCAGGTCGACGATCGCATCGTCAATGTGAATCGCATACGAGGAGCGAGCTCCAGAACCTGTTGTGCCAAAGGCTTCGGGGCCGACAATGACAACATCGGCGACGGTTGTGGAGACAACGAGGTTGTGCGCGCGAATTGTTAGGTACTCATTATCGCCACCGGTACCACTGTCCTGTGTTCCCGTGATTGTTACGCGGTGATCGGCGTCGGTGTGCACGTCGCGCTGCCAGCTGGTGTCGTAGCCACCAAAGATGTCGATGCCGTTCATAAGGACGACGACTTCGTTGTAGTCGCCTGCCTGCACATACAGTTCGCCGCGAGCGGCTTGCAGAGCACGGATGATGCTAAAGCTGATGGTTGCGCATGGATCCGTATAGGTAAGCCCGCAAGTTACGATGTCGCTGCCGCCGTTTGTGGCGACGAAGATTGCGCCGTTTACGTCGCCATCAATGCCGTCGCAATTGTCATCGGTGAACGTGCCATCGGGGCCATCAACTTGTGCTGGAGGCAAGCAGGTATCCCAGCCCGCTGTGCCGGCGCAGGTTCGAGTGCCAGTGCAATCGCCAAAGTCGGTGGCAATGGTGCAGTCTTCGACCGTACCGCCCTGGGCATCGGTGCAGTCGCAGGCGCCACTTGTTGGAAGACACTGTTTAAAGCTTGCGCCTTCAACTTCGACGTCGCTGCACGTGTAGCCATCGGGGCAGCTGATGGTCGAGCAATCGCGAGCGCAGAACGAGCGCTCATCGGCATTGGTTAAGCACAGGTCACTACCGACAATCGCGCACTCCGAATCCATCTCGCACGGGCTGCAAATTTGCGTGCTAGTTGGTACGCAAACGTTGTCGATTTCGCCGGGCTCGATTACATCGATGACGCCAAAGCAACCGAATCCCTCGGGACACATGCCATCGGTGCAGTAGTCAGAGCAGACGCCGCCGATGCCTGCGAGGATGCAAAAGTTTGAGGCACACTCGTTGCCATTCGAGCAGGGCTCACCAAAGCCTCGCATTGGTCCGGCATCAGCATTGTTCGTAGGACCCGCATCGGCGAAGGGCGATACCGAACCATCGACAGTGCAGTCGCCGTCGGCGGGATCGCAGATGCCTGCCGGGCTACCAGAGGCACAGCCTACCAGCGCGAACAGTGCGACAACCGCCAGTAGGGACGAACTATGAGGCATTGCGCGCATTGAGCCACGCTAGCACGGCCCGCATCGTCCCGATGCACAACCTTGTTAAACAACGGGTAAAAACGTCAATGTGAGATGCACCCTCGACAAGCATCTCGTTGAAACCCTTCAAAGTTGGCGAGTTAAAAGCAATCGTAAGTGTTTATCGCACAAAACTTGCCCGATGGGATTCGCCTGCGAGCAAGCGCCTGGCTGCACGTTTCTACGGGCGTGTGTGTGGGCCGAGCACAATGATGGCCATGCCGACAATACTCATGGTCGCGCCAAGAATATCCCAGCGATCGGGCTGGGTTCCTTCGACGAGCCATAGCCAAACCAGCGCACTCGCAACGTAGACGCCACCATAGGCGGCATAGGTTCGCCCCGCGCCCGACGGATGCAACGTGAGTAGCCATACGAAAAGTACCAAGGAGGCCGCGCTTGGAATGAGTAGCCAAGCGCTGGCACCTTTGCGGAGCCAGAGGAAGGGCAGGTAGCAACCTACAATCTCGGCGGCTGCGGTTGCCACAAAGAGCGCAAGCGTCTTTGCCAGTGGTGCTGCGGACTCGAGCATTGGCTACGATGCTTTGGTCGGAGATGTGTTGGTTGGAGATGTGTTGGTTGGAGATGTGTTGCCGCTTAGGCGTGTGCGAAAGAACTGCATCACCTCGTTTAGCGCTTCTTGTGTTGGATGGCCTTCAGTCGGCACCAAGTCGTTGGTTAGAACCGAGTGGGCCTTGCGCGAGATGTTGTGTGCATTGCCTTTCGAACTATCGATTTCGATGGCTAAGAAGTTTTCTCCCAGCTCTTCTCGCAGCGCTGCGAATCGCTCGTCGGGGACGGCGCGGTCTTTGGTGAAGCGAAGACCCATGACGCATAGTCCTTCCTTCTTCATGCGATCTTGCACCGTACCAAGAGTTGCTTTGTCGATGCCAAGGTCGCGCTTCTGCGAGGGAAGTACGGCAAAGGGCAGCGATGGCTGGCTAAGCACCGGAGCTTTGACCCAAGGGTCGACTGCCATGGCCAGAGCAAAGCCGCCTGTGAGGCACATGCCAATGGCGCCGACACCTGCGCCGCCACATTCTTTGTAGGCATGCTCGGCAAGCGCTCGCAGCCATAGGGTGATGCTGCTGTTCTCGCCCTTCGCCCAAACCGTGAATTCCTTCATAACGCAGGCGCGGGCGATGCTGCTCACGGCGTAGGGAACACTCATCTTCTTGCCCGGAGTACCAAGCAGTGAGGGCATGTAGACAGTAAAGCCCTGCGCTACAACCTTGCGCCCAAACTCGGCCACTTCTGGATACAGGCCGGGCACCTCGTGGATGACGATGACAGCAGGGCCGCTTCCCGCCTTAAAGACCGTGCGAGTCTCGCCGAGAAACTCCATCGAGAGCTGTTCGAAATCTGGATAGGGCATCGAGGGCGCATCGTAGCAGGTGGCGATGCCGTGTTGTGCCGATGCGTTTTCTCGCAGAACTGCAGACGCAAACCAAGGCGCCGAGGCACCTGATGTTTTACAGTTTTGCTTCGCAGACAACCATCGATTTAAGGGAAGACGCCATGGCAACAAAGACCGAACTCGAGAGCCTCGAACTACTACTCCGCAAACTGCCCGAGGAGGAACAGGCGGAAGCCTTTCGCATCCTTTACGGAAACATGCCAAAGGAGTTGCCCATCACGCCAGCGGCGGCAGCCCTTGCCGAGCAGTATGACTTCGACGTGGCCGGCTACCGCTTCGCCTCAACGCCCGAGCAGCGAAGAGCACCGCGAATTGTTCGGGTTGGCGTTATCCAAACGCAGATTGTCGAGCCGACCGACGCTCCGATCGAGCAGCAGTTTCAATCGCTGTGCAATCGCACCGAGCAACTCATTCACGCCGCAGGAGCCATGGGGTGCAACGTTCTTGGCTTGCAAGAAGCTTGGACCATGCCCTTTGCCTTTTGCACGCGCGAGAAACATCCATGGCTTGAGTTTGCCGAAGAAGTGGATGGCCCATCGACCCAGTTTCTTGCTGCGTTGGCGCGCCAATACAACATGGTAATTGTCTCGCCTATTCTCGAGCGCGACGAAACCCACGGCGGAACCATTCACAATACCGCTGTCGTGATTGGCAACCGCGGCAACATCATCGGAACGCATCGCAAAAATCACATTCCACGCGTTGGCGACTTTAATGAGTCGACGTACTACATGGAAGGCGAGACCGGCCACCCTGTCTTCGCCACCCAGTTTGGCAAGATTGGCATCAACATCTGTTACGGGCGACATCACCCGCTCAATTGGCTGATGTTTGGCATTAACGGCGCCGAGATTGTCTTCAATCCATCGGCGACGGTTGGCGCACTCTCCGAACCGCTGTGGCCCATCGAGGCTCGTTGCGCGTCCATCGCCAACAACTACTTCACCGCGGGCATCAATCGCATCGGAACTGAGAGTTTTCCCAATGCCTTCACCTCGGGCGATGGCCAGGCAGCGCACAACGACTTTGGTCATTTTTACGGGTCGAGCTACGTTGCAGCGCCAGACGGTGGACGCACGCCAGGGCTCTCGCGCATTCGCGATGGCGTGCTCATCAGCGAAATCGATCTCAATCAGTGCCGCCAAGTGAAAGACAAGTGGGGCTTTCAGATGACTCAGCGACTTGGCGAATATGCCGAGGAACTTCGGGCCGCTGCAGCGCCAGGCTTTGTTCCCCAAGTCATCACCGATACCGGTGTTGATGCCTTCTCGCGCCAGCCAATGATGCCAAGCCAGAGCAGCCCACCAAGGCTTGCCCACGCACAGCCACAGGGCCAGCTGGCAGCCCCCGAGCCTGCAGCACAGCTCGCATTTGCCGGGCGCAGCACCTCGAGCGACTCCGACTCGTAGGCGGCGAGGGCTTGGTTTCGGTACTTGCCTGACGTTTTCTGAGAGTTAACTCGCGACATCGCACTGGAGCCTCCCTCTAAGGGGAGTACTCCAACCAGAAACGAGAACGGCGATGGGATTCTTTAATAAGCTCAAGGCAAGTGTTGGCATCGGCGGTGCCAAAGTTGAAATCAAGTTGGCTCCAGGCCCGGTTCCCAAGGGTGGCTTTGCCCGCGGCGAGGTTTGCATCAAGGGCGGCAAGCTTGCACAAAAGCTAAACGGCGTTGTGGTGGAGCTTGAGCGCACCAAAGTGGTGGCTTCGCGAGAAGAAGGCAAAGAAGTCCTCACCGACGATACCGACACCCTCTACGAAGAGAATCTTGCCGACTACGAGCAAGATATCGAGCCGGGGCAGGAGTGGAGCTACGACTTCGCCATTCAGATTCCCAACGAGGTTGAGGGAAACCATCCAATCACCTATGAAATTTGCGCTTCCTTGGATATTCCAGGAGCGATTGATCCCTCGTGCTCCGTAAAGGTGCCTCTCACCGAGGCGCAGAAGTTGACCGAGGAGTCGCTTCCTCAGTTTATGGATGTCGCAAAGACCTTGCAGGAGCAAGGCTACGAAAAATACACAGAACTTGAAGCGCTGTTGCGACAAGTTCTTACGCTGCAACCAACGAACACATCGGCACTCAAGTGGATCGCCGAAGCGGTCGCGTTTCGATCGGATGCCGAGGCCTCTGAGTTCTATCGGCGATACCTTGAGGTTGTGCCAACGGATGCAGAGATGTGGTACGCGTGGTCATCGAGCGCCGAGAGCCGCGATGCCTATGATGAGGCTCTTGGCTATGCACAAAAAGCCTGCGAGCTAACAAGCGGCCGGTCTCACTACTGGCAGCATCAAGCCGACTTGCTCTCAAAGCTCAAGCGTTACGACGAGGCAATCGCTGCGATGGACAAGGCGCTCGAGGGTGATGATGGCGATGCCTACACGCAACTGCGAAAGGGAGCCATCTTAAAGGATGCTGGACGCACCCAAGAAGCAGTCGAGGTGTACCTGCAGGCCGCACAAGGTGAATCGGTCTACATGTTGGACAACGTCCTAGAAGCCCTGCAAGAGCTTGGTGTAACGGACCATCACGATATGCTCATCGCCAAGTTTACCGAGGAGCAGCCCGAGGAATATGAGCCTTGGTACGAGAAAGCCAAATGGTGTCTTAAGAAAAACGATGGCAACGGTTGTATTGGAGCGATCGAAGTTGCACTCAAGCACGAAGGCCCATCCGACTACGAACGTTCGCAGTTTCAAGTCTTGCTTGGCATGGCCCATGAAATTCTCGGGCAGCGCGACAACGCGAAGTCCGCCTACAAAGCAGCGCTGTCTGCGGACGACGATAACGACGAAGCCAAAGACCGACTTAAGAGAGTTTAACGTCGACATCGAGTTTCTCGCTGGGGCCGATACCACTGTGGTGCGGCCCCAGTGCTCGTTTCGGCGGCAAAGCCGGCGAGTCGCGCCGTCGCCAAGAGAATGCAAAGGTGTTTCTGGCGGCGTCGATGGGACCGCCGAGTGAGTGACCTCCTCAAGCGTGCGATTTATTAGGTGTGTAGCGATTTCTCGAAGTGGACTAAGCGATTCATCGCGCTAATTTTCGCCTCGCTGTCACCTTTCGGCTCCTCGCGACAATGGTGGTTGTGGAATTAGCGAATAGAGTGACAAGCGTGGTCCCAAACGTGCCAGCCGAGCAGCGAGCCCTATTCGCTGAACTTGTCGAGCAACACCGAGCGCTGGTGTGCGGAGTGGCCTACAGCACGATCGGGAACAAGGCCATCAGCGAGGAGATTGCGCAAGAAGCCTTTCTAACGGCATGGGAGAAGCTACCGGAACTTACGGACCCCAGCCGACTTCCATCATGGCTTTGCGGGATAGCCAGGCACCTCGCGCTAAACGCGCGGCGCAAGACCGCTCGCGAAGTCGCTAGCGAGGAAGCACCCAACAAAGCTTCCTCTGGCCCAAATCCATTTGAGAGCCTAGCGAGCCAGGAGTCCAAGCAATTGGTTTGGCAGGCACTCGAAGCGCTTCCCGAGAACGATCGAGAAGCGCTTGTCTTGTTCTATCGCGCTGGCAAGTCTACGAAGGACGTTGCGTTGGCATTGGACGTGTCTGAATCTGTTGCGAAGCAGCGCTTGAGCCGTGGACGTAAACGTCTCACCGCGGCTGTGACCTCAATCGTGGAGCAGTCGCTCACCCTCACAAAACCGGCGGCTGCATTCACGGTCGGCGTTATGCTGGCCTTCGACAATGCCAATGTCGCTCACGCCGCTTCGCCCACCGCTTCGCTCGTTCAGCAAGGCCAGAACGCAATTGATGGCGCAAACCACACGAACATCGCGTTCTCGTCAAAGGCGCTTTTCGCACTACTTGGGAGCACGGCGCTGATCGCAGTCGCTGGTGTTGCGATCGTAACTGGTTTGGGCCCAAACAAGCCCAAGAGTGCCCACGTTGCCAAAGGGGCGCCACCAACAGTGGCGAGCTCCTCCTCCCCGACCGATTTAGTGCACCAGGGCTCGGCAGCGAGCGTTGCGCCTTCGACTGCAAGTTCTCTTGTGCCGGGTGCATCTGTGGTGCGTGGAAACCCAAGCGACACGCCCAGCGGTGACTCATCATCTCGGTCTGACGAAACCGAAAGGAACACTCGGAGCGAGTTGGACTCTCGGGCTGGACTTCAGCAGCGAGTTGACCTCGACTTCGTCCAAACTGACGTTCACGACCTTCTTCGTCTCATCTCTGATATTGCTGAGGTTGATATTGTAATTAAGGGCGACATCTCAGCCCTGGTGACGATACGACTAAGACAAACACCAGTACTAGAGGTGCTCGACGAAGTTCTATTTCAGGCGGGTGCCAAGCGAACAGAGATACCGGTGCTTCGAATTCTCCAGGGCACTGCTGCACGCGTTCACCATCTGCAGGGTAGAAGTGTGACGGCCAACTTTGAGAACGCCAGCATTCAAGAAGTGATGAAAGTACTGGATGAGCATACTGACATTCGGATCGTTGTTCCCAAGGGACTGTCCGATGTTCCTTTGACGACGCTATCGTTCACGAAAGAACCTTTCGGAAACGCATTCTCGAGTGTGCTGCGGCAATCCAAACTCGCCTTTGAAACAGGCTTCGCCTTTGAAGTTTCCCCGGAGGTGCCTCTAGAGGACGACTCTCCTTGAGCATTCGCCAACGAAGAAGGCTACTCAGCGTGTGCCAAGTAGCCTTTATTCGTGGCGCTTAGCGGGAGCTTCCCAACAACCTCTAGAGTGTGATTTCTGCGTTTAGGCCGCAATTCCAAGAGCATGCAGGAAATAACGTTATGCTGATTTGGGCAAGGTCAGGGATTCACTGAGGAATCTTGCATAACGCTTCATCATATACGTCTAGCTTCGCCCGGAGATTCGCTATGTCGTCTTTCTCGAACGACCCCACGACCCCCTGTGTCAGCGTAGTTGCCGCCTCCTAAGTTTGAGTTAACTCAGGGGGCGAGCAAGCGAAATAGCGTTGAGATATTCACCAGACACTGTTTCCCCCTCAAGAATCGTACCGGCAGGCGAATCGGGAATGGGATCAGCGAATGGTGATGTGTCCGAGGGGGCCGGAACGCCGCTGAAACGCACGTCCAGGTCGTATGAGTCATCACGCTCGATCGTCGCTGAGTCTGTCCCTGGCGAGAGAGGACCCAGCGAGTCAAATTCCTGAATTTCGCGCCTGGTGGCAAAGGCTTCCCATTCGAGTTCGCTCTTTCTCTGCACCTGTGCAGTTTAGCGGATGACTCGGGCGCGACAATGGACGACGAGCGAGTTTGGTTGCTGAATGCTGTATAACCGTGCTGCTGCGTTTCGCAGTCTGTATTTTTCTTCGATTTCAGGGCACAAGCGACCGGACACGAGATCCTGTTTTGTCCGAGAGGTTGGATTTGCTCTTCTTGGGTGAGAGAGTTCTTCGTAGGTGAGTTCTCGATCTCTACAGAGCTGGGCGACAAGCGCAGCTGGAGCCCTTGATCAAGTTGAGGCTGCGCATACTGCGTTGGGCGGAATTGCTCGGGGCCGTCGCTATACGACCCTCCAAGTCAATCAGTCGTATGTCGTCCTGCTTTCATCCCATTTTCAGGCATTCTGTCGCGACCTGCATTCCGAGGCGGTCGATCATCTTGTTAGCTCGGTACAGGCAGTTGCGCTTCGGCAGGTCTTTCAAGCGGACCTCACAAGGGGGCGAAAGCTAGACCATGGAAACCCGAATCCGGGGCATCTAGGAAACGACTTTGGCAGGTTAGGGATGGCATTCTGGCCAGATACGAATGCTGTCGATACGAGGAATGCCACCCGGCAAGCGAATCTAGACAAGATGAACAAATGGCGAAATGCCATAGCGCATCAGGACTTTGGACCTGATCTAGATCCTCGGACGCTTACACTGGCAGTTGTTCGACGTTGGCGAAGCTCCTGCAATGCCCTATCTGTTCATTTTGACAGGGTAGTCTCGAATCATATTCTGGCGGTCACAGGAACTCGGCCATGGTAGGATCTTTGAGTAATGCCTAGTCGCAAAAAGAACAAAACCACACGCTTACGTGTGGGGGACAAGGTCATTGTGTTAATGGGAGGACGAGAGGTTGTGGCAACCGTCGTCGAAGATCGAGGGCTGATCGGCGTATCGGGGCGGCAGATTGTCCGGGTCGAAGCTCCAGTAGATCTGACCTACGTTGCTGATTTCGAGCTTCCGGCCGATCAACTCAGGCCAGCTCCCATGTCTGCTGCATAACAAACCTCACAGGGCTCAGCGACCCTGTTTCTTCTTGCCACCTTCAAGCACTTCCCAACCCCTTCGGCGCTGGGCTGATTCTGCGGCATCTGGCTCGGCATAGTGCTCACGTGTCGTCTTGTCATTCTCGTGGCCGAGGAATGCTGCCACGAGATGGGCTGGAGCGCCTTGGCGCAGACCAAAGGTGGCTAGAGCGCCGCGCATCCCATGGGCTGTTACTTTGGGAACGTCCACCAGGTCGCAGATGCGCTGTACTTGAACACGAGGCCAGGTCAGTCTCGCCAGTGCTTGCCGAAGAGCAGATCGTCGGAGTTCTTGCCCTCGCAGAGTGCCGCGAGGTGTGGCTGTAGTGACGCAGGGACTTGGAGTGTTCTTCGGCTACAAGCCCATTCTGGCGCATCAGCCTTGCAACGCGCTTCTTGCCAACACGCACTCCTCGTTTGCGAAGAGCACGCATGATTCGAGGGCTCCCGTAGCGCTTCCTTGTCTTCGTGAAGACGGCCCGAATTTCAGCCATAAGGGCAGTGTCCTTGAGCGCTCGCGCCGACGGCTTCTTAGAGCGCTGGTGATAGTAGCTGCTACGAGAAATACCGAGAAGCTTGCAGGTGTCGACGATAGGCAAGATGCCTTGCCCCGCATCAATAATTTCTTGGGCGCTCATCGTTCGTTCTCGCGAATGAAAAGCGCCACCTTGGATTCAATGGGTCGGAGCAACACCATTTCTAGGAAAGGTGTAATCAGACGAATATATGAGATCACGAACAAAACATTATTCGGCGTCGGAACGCGAGGAACTCTGGGAGCGATGGAAGGCCGGAGAAAGTCTGAGTGCCATCGCCCGTGCCTTGGAACGAAAGCCTGGGACGATTCACACGGCTTTGTCAGCACGTGGCGGCATCGCCCCGCCAAAGCGAAAGCGCAGCTCTCGATGCCTTTCCTTGGAGGAACGTGAAGAGATTAGTCGTGGCCTGGCGTGTGGCGACTCAATGCGCAGCATCGCCAACCAGCTAGATCGCGCTCCCTCAACAATCGCCCGCGAGGTTGAACGAAACGGCGGACGGAAGCTGTATAGATCTGGTGCTGCAGAGCGAAGAGCGTGGAAGCAAGCGCTGAGGCCCAAGGCCTGTAAGCTTGCACAGAATGCTCGTCTCCGACGTTTTGTTGCCACCAAGCTCGCTCAGGACTGGTCGCCCGAGCAAATATCAGGGGCTCTTAAACGAGACGCTCCGTCGAACCCAGGCATGTTGATTTCTCGACAACCACTCACGAGGCCATTGTGGATCGCATCAAGGCGGCAGTCATGCCCGATGAAGATGACGATGCGGATGAAGCGAAGCTCTATGAGCTTATCGATGACCTCGAACTCATGGAGCCTGCGCTCGATCACGTCGAGGCGATTCTACAAGGCGTGGCAGAGTCGTCGCCTAGGGCTCATTTTGGCGACCCCGGCCCTCTGGTCCACTATATTGAGCGGTTCTCCGGCAACGGCTATGAGGAGGCACTGTTCAAAGTCTCGAAAGCGCGGCCCACTTCTCACTTTCTATGGATGCTTGGACGGCTTACAGCGGTCGAGGATGACCACGCTGGCGAGGCACTCGAGATCATACGCGGCTACGCTGCTCATCCGGGAACCCACGACGACTTGCGCGACCGAGTCGCGGAATACTTACCCGACAGGACCTAGCTCTTTCGTCCCAGCAGACGCCGATTCCATGCTGTCTACGGCGAACAACAGAACAGGACAGGGATCGAGACACAGGACAGGCAAGATGGACATCTCGCCTCGCCGACACGTCCAATCGTTGTGCAATCGTTGTGCAATCGTTGTGCAGCAACGAAGAAGGCTACTCAGCGTGTGCCAAGTAGCCTTTATTCGTGGAGCCTAAGCGGGAGCTTCCCAACGACCTCTAGAGTGCGATTCTAGAGGCCCGGCCGCTTTGCCTATTCGACGCCAGAGGCGCCGGGGTTGGCGAGCTGCGCGTTCCAGCCAGTAAGAGAAGTTCTGTTGTTCGACTGGATTTCCGATTCGCCGTTGGCATCTTCGTTGAACTGTGCAGCGCCTCCGACGGTGCTGATGAGGTTGGCGTCATCGGCGTCGTTGGTATCGTATGCGACGCCGTCAATCTTGGTTGCGGTTTGCGCACCACCGGTGGTGAACGTCGCTGCAATGCCTGCGTCGGTTCCGTTTGGAAAGTCGGTCGCTGAATCGGTGCAGGTTGCGCACTGCACCAGAAGAACTCCGTCTTGGCCGTTCTGGATTATGTTGGTGCTACCGATGACTTGGTCGGCTGCGAGGCCCGCATCGTCGCTGCCGATCACAAAGAGGCCGTCACTTGCGATGGTTCCTGTGAGTGCAGTTGCGGAGTAAGTTAGGCCGTTTGAGCCATTGATGAGAAGGAGGTAGTAGTCCTCGGCTTCGAGATCAATTGCGGCTCCGGTGTTGTTCCAGATTTCGACAAACTCCACTGCGTCGGTGCCAGCTTGATCGGCATCCACTTCCCAAAGGTAGAGTTGGCTAAGGAAGGTGCATGGCGCTGTTCCTGCGCATGCAGCGTCTTGGCAATCGAAGAAGCCATCGCTATCGTCGTCGAGGCCATCGTCACAGACGGTTTCGTCCAGAGCGAGGCTTGAGAAAAGTGCGGTGTTGTTTGGCGCGGCAACGGCGGCACCCAAAACATCGAGAACGGTGTCGGCGATGGTAATGGTGTAGTCGGTGCCAGCGAGCATGGTGCCGGTTGTGAGGGTGACGATGCGGCCATCGACGACGGCGGCACTTGCGACCAAGTCATTGTCGATTGCGAATTGCGAGCCGTCGGCGACGATGCTGGCGGCATCGATTGCTCGGTCAAACTCAACCGTTACTTCGGTCTCGCTTACGACCACAGCTTCGACAACAAGTGGCGGAGGACAATCTGCAGTGAGCTCGGCTGCATCGAATGCCGAGAGTTGTACGGCGGTGTTAAAGCGCCAAACCGGTGTTGCTGCCAAAGTGATGGTGCAGGTTGGAACAAGGCCAAGCGACGCTTGCAAGGTCTCTGGCAATCGAAGGCGAAGGTCGGCATTGGCAGTCACCGCTGCGGTCTCGACGACGCCAGCGCTAAAGCCACTTCCGGCACCACCAAAGGCTTCGGTAACGGTGAGCTGTGCGGTGACAAGCTCGCTCTCGTAATCGTCTAGTGCACTCACAAGGTCGGCAGCTGCCGATACATCTTGCGCAAGTGCTGTGAGGTCATTGCCCGAGCTGATGATGCTCTCGCCACTGATGGCGGTTGCCATGCGCAAGGTACCAGCGGTTGCCATCTCGGTAATCGTGAAGCTAACAAGGTCGCCAACGGCAACCGGTGTTGTGAGCGTTGCAGGGTCGATTGCAATGAAGAGGGCAGGACCTGTGGTCTCTGCTTGAACAAAGAAGCCGGCGTCATCGTTTCCAAGTGCAGGCTTAAGATACGTAACGAAGACTTCTGCAATCGCTAGGTCGACGGTGCCGTCGGCGGAAGCGCGCGCTTCGTCAACGCCGTTGTCGACAGGAATGGCAGCGTCTGGGTCTTCGAGCTGTGCATCTGGCAAGACGAGGTCTGCGTCAGCCGCAGTTGTGTCTGCGTCAGCGGGAATGCCCGCGTCGTAGATCACCGCAGCATCAGCCTCAGGGGTGATGTCGGCGGCATCGGCGCTGGCGTTATCGTTGCCACCACCGCACGCGGCGCTAGCAAGCAGAAGAGAAAGGAGAATGGACAGATTTGTTGTACGTGACATGGCCTGTTCTTTCGTAGGTACGCTAGGTGCGTGCTGTAGAACACCTTGCTAGCACTTGGTCAACAGGGTTGCGACGTTGAAAAATCACACGAGATCGAGTTGCTAAAGAACTCGCGAACATGGCCGCTCTAGCACACTCTGGAGCACACTAAGATTGGCCAGATTACGGGGTGCGAGTGAGTTCTTTGGTGCACCAAAACGCCGTAGAACCCCCCTCAATCCGATCGGCGCACAAAGCGAAGCCACGCCTCGTCATGCATGCTTGGGACGCACAAGCGAATCCAGGCGGCTTTCAGCGAAGTTGATCCTTCGTGACGATGTTGCAGGTCTCGGTTTCTGGGTCGTACACGATGCTTGCCTCGCCTTTGTCGATCTGCCGCTCAACATGAGAGATCTTCTGATCCAAATCGAAGGTCTGCTCGCCGTAGTCGGTGCCCTCGCGAGAGACAAACTCCTCAAGCAAGCGTCTGAGGGTTGCTGGGTCGAGCCGGTCTTTGGGGATTTCTACAAAGGACATGAGACTCTTTCAGTGAATACGCGATGCGTTGCAATCACGATAGGGTTTCCGAGGGCGGCTGAAGGCGAAACCACATCTTGCGCGGGGTGCCACAGCCATCGCACTTGCAGTGCGCGATTCGAAGCAAGGCCTCGGTGTTGCGGTCGATGGTTTCTTCGACCATGCGCAGCTTGCCAAGGCAGAGCGGGCAGGGCATGGCCTCGGCATTAGGCTTCAATAGCGTCGGCGTCGGAATCGCGATCGGACTCTGCGGGCTTCCGCCGGCCCCAAGAGCAAAGAGCCTGTCGAGGTCTGCTGTGATTCGCCGCTCTTTACCAGCAAGCTTGCGGCGCGCTAATTGGGCAGCTCGTTTTGGGGTTCTCTTCTTTTTGCCAGCCATAGTTAGTAATTGCCACGCGTCCTTTTCGATTCGACTCTGGACGTGGAGGCAAAGCCAGGGTACTCCGCACCAATGGCGATGGTGAAACTTTCCAACCTCCTTCCGCTCGTCGCGGTCGCTCTCATTACGGCATGCGCTGCAGATCCTGTGGAACTCGAGCCGATTCCAGCACCCGATGATGTCGGCTTCGCGCCCTCTGATGCGCTTCGTACCGCTAGCGGTCTTGCATATCGGGTCCTCTCGGAGGGCAACGGCGAACTCGCTCCAGGCCCTCGCGATCGAGTGAACGTGCACTACACGGGCTGGACGACCGATGGCGCGATGTTTGATAGCTCTGTGCAACGCGGAGTCACGTCGACCTTTGGCGTCGACCAAGTGATCGCGGGCTGGACCGAAGGCCTGCAACTGATGACCGAGGGCGATCAGTTTCGACTGTGGATTCCCCAAGACCTTGCGTATCGAGGCCAGGCGGGCCGACCAGCGGGCATGCTGGTCTTTGATGTCGAACTCATTAAAGTCTACCCCGAAGGCTAAGCTTGGAAGCAGCTTCAAGTTAGCCGCGCTTGCGGATGAGGCCCTCTTGCGCTGTCGAAGCAACGAGGGTTCCGTCGCGAGTGAATATCGATCCGCGCACAAGCCCTCTGGCGCCACTTGCCGACGGGCTATCGATCGAGTGCAAGAGCCAATCGTCCATGCGAAACGGGCGGTGAAACCACATGGCGTGGTCGATGCTTGCGACCTGCATACGCCGATCGAGCCAGGTGGCTTTGTGCGGACGCATGGCTGTGGTCATAAAGCTAAAGTCGGAGCAGTAGGCGAGCAAGTAGCAATGCAGTGCAGGATCGTCGGGCAAGGTGCCATCGGCTCGAACCCAAAGCTTGTGCTCGGCGGGTTTGGCGTCTGGCGTTAGTAGGTCGACAGGGTCGACGGCGCGAATCTCGATTGGTCGTTCGGCCAAAACGATTGCTTGGTATTTTTCTGGAATGCTATCGATTCGCTCGGCCCAGCGTTGCACTTCGTTCTTAAGGTTGTCAGGGCCTTCTGCCTCGGGCATGTCAAACTGGTGATCAAAGCCTTCTTCTTTAAGCTGAAACGATGCACTTAAGTGAAAGATGGGCCGACCGTCTTGAATGGCAACAACGCGCCTGGTGGTAAAACTCTTACCGTCGCGAATTCGATCGACATCGTAAATAATCGACTTGCTCGCGATGCCGGGGCGCAAAAAGTAGCCGTGTAGCGAGTGGACCGCACGGTCTTCGGGAACGGTTTGAACCGCAGCACTAAGCGCTTGGCCAAGAACCTGGCCACCGAAGACAAGCCCCCAGCCCAAGTCCTGGCTTTGGCCGCGAAAGAGGTTGTGTTCCAACTTCTCGAGGGCCAGGAGGTTGACGAGCTCGTCTAAAACAGTACTCATGCGCAAAGAAATACCACGAATGACGCGCTGCGGCTCGCACCGAGAAGCATAGTGCGCAATCGATGGTGGCGAAGGCGGGGGCTGCCAGTATGCTGCGCAAGAGATGGCAGCAAGCGGTAGCACCGGCGGAAAACAAGAGAAGCGGCAACTCTCAGTCCTCTGGCGCCTCGTTCGCCTCGTAAAGCCCTACCGAGCGCGCTTTTATCTAGCCTCGCTCTTTCTACTGCTTGGCTCGGTGGTCTCTCTGGCCTATCCGCAGGTTGCTCGCTACGCAATCGACTTGGGCATGAAGAAGGGCGACACCAGCGCCTTCGACAACATTCTAAAGTACCTCTTTATTATCTTCGCGCTGCACGCGGTTTTCGTCTGGTTTCGCCACTACATCATGAGTTGGCTTGGCATTCGCGCTGTGGCCGACCTTCGCAGTTTGGTCTTTGATCGAATCATGCTTTTGCCGGTCTCGTGGTTTCACGATAGGCGCAGTGGCGAGTTGGTTGGCAGGCTTGCCGCCGACGTTGCTGTCATCGAAGAGGTGATTGGCTCTCAGCTGAGTATGGCCGTGCGCAACGTTGTGCAGTTGGTTGGCGGCATTACGCTGCTGCTGGTTGTGGACTGGAAGCTCACGATGGTGATGCTTGCGATTATCCCGCCGTTTAGTGTCGCCGCGGTCTACTTTGGCGGCAAGTTGCGCAAGCGTTCGAAGGCTGTTCAAGACCGGCTTGCCGAGGCCTCGGGTCGGGTGCAAGAGGCGATTGCGGCCATCGATACTGTGCAGGCCTTTGGGCGCGAACGCGATGAAGCCAATGCCTATCGAGGCGATGTGGAGTTGGCGTTTGAATCGGGTTTGCGCCTTGTAAAATGGCGAGCATCGTTCATGTCTGCGGTCTCGGTTCTCACCTATGCAGCATTGGCCGTCATTCTCACTCTTGGCGGACGCTCTGTCATCGCGGGCACACTCACCGCTGGTGAACTCACTGCCTTTCTAATTTACACCGGCATGGTTGCCAGCGCGTTTGCGACGGTTGCTGGTTTGTACGGCTCGCTAAGCCGAGCTGCTGGTGCCACCGAGCGGCTCTACGATGTCGTCGATCAAGTTCCTGACATTCGCGATCCGGAAGAGCCTACTGAGTTGCCCGCTGGCCACGGCGCTGTGCACTTTCAGAACGTATCGTTTCACTACGCTTCGCGCCCCGACGACCCCGTTCTAAGCGGCGTTGATATCGCCTTAGATGCCGGGCAAGTTGTCGCCTTAGTTGGGCCTTCGGGCGCTGGCAAAACGACAATCGCTTCACTCTTGCCGCGGTTCTACGATGTGCAAGAGGGCGCTGTAACGTTTGAAGGAGTGGACGTGCGCAAGCTGCGACTTCGCGACCTGCGAGGGGCAATTGCTGTGGTCGCACAAGAGCCGGTACTTTTCTCAGGAAGTATTCGGGACAACATTGCCTACTCCAATCCACAGCTAAGCGATGCGCTGGTTGAGAAGGCTGCGCAAGACGCCAATGCCGACGACTTTATTCGAAGCTTTCCCGAGGGCTACGATACGTTGGTTGGCGAGCGAGGCGTAAAGCTGAGTGGTGGCCAAAAGCAACGCATTGCCATTGCACGGGCGATTGTGGCCGATCCACGGGTATTGATTTTGGACGAAGCCACAAGCAACTTAGACTCCGAGAGCGAAGCTGCTGTGCAACAAGCGCTCGCCAAATTGATGAAAGGCCGCACAACCTTGGTCATTGCGCATCGCCTAAGCACGGTCCGCGATGCGGATCGGATTTGTGTTGTCGAGGGCGGTGGTACTTCGGCGCAGGGCACACACCAAGAGCTTATGGCCGAGAGTGCAACCTACCGACGGCTGGTCGAGCATCAGCTTCTCGAGGCATCCTAGGGCATGAGTCGACGCGACAATGGGGCATTTCGATGTGAGCTCTGCGCATTGCACCAGAGCTTATGCATCTGCGCCTTCGTTCCAAAGATCGAGGCAGCGAGCCGGCTGTGCCTTGTGATGCATCGCGATGAGGCCCGCAAGCCGACCAATACCGGGCGGCTGGCTGCTCGGTGTTTGCTTGGCAGCGAAGTGCTGATTCACGGCAGAGAAGGGGAGCGCGTGGAAGCTCCTTGGCTTGGTGGCGGAGATCAGAATATCTCTGGTGGCTTCTTGCTCTATCCGGGAGACGATGCCGAGCCTCTATCGAAGGCGCATCTTACCAATGGACCGATTCGCTTGGTTGTCCCCGATGGCACGTGGCGCCAAGCGGCAAAGATGACCAAGCGCATTCCGTGGATTGCCGACTTGCCTCGGGTAACTCTGCCTCCGGGCGCCGAGACAACGTACCAACTGCGCAGTGAGCCAAAAGACGGCGGGCTTGCAACCATGGAAGCCATCACTCGGGCCTTTGCAATTCTCGAGGGCGAAGCCGTGGAAGCGCAGCTCTCAGAGATTTTCCGACGCATGGTCGATCGCACGCTCTACAGCCGAGGCCAGATTCGCCGCGAAGAGGTGTACGGCGGGGTTCCCGAAGGCGTCGAACGGCACAAGCCGACGCTCGACGTTTCGTAGAGCCTAGCTGCTCTGGGGCTCGCTACTCAGGCGTTGCTTGCGTTGCGAGTTGAAGCGCCTCCGACGGCTCGAGGGCGTGTTGGGCGCCATCGCTTGTGAGCAGCGAGAATGTCGCGACATCACCGTCTTTGGGAGGAACTGCTGCTGCTGGGTTTCTCGCGCACCGAACGGGTGTGGTGAATACCGTGGCCTGTGTGCGACTCGCCGTTGGTGACATGGATTGCGGAAGCAGCAAGCGACTCACTCCTGCGCGCTTCGCTTTGCCCCGGACCCAGGTTCCGATGATGGCAACGAACTCACTTGGCAAAGGCGCATCAAACGTCAGCGTCAGAGTTTCAATCTGATCAGGGCCCCAGGGGCCTCCAAACGGCTTTCGAACAAAGTTGGTGGAAACAATCTTGGGCAGAGCTTGTACTGGTCGCTTTAAGAATGGTGCGACGAACGAGCGAGGCCACGAGGCCATCATTCTCGATGCAGATTGGAGGTCGATAACCTGCAAAGCGATGGCGTTCTCTACGGTAAGTTCCATGGTTCCGTCGAGGGAACGTATCCTCGATCTCTTCGTCGTTCGCAACGTCCAATTCCCCGCTGCGATCGGCTTTGCTGGCGAGTACCGAAACAGGCCAGGTGCCACGCGAGTATGTTTCATTGGAACGGAGGCTCCATTGGCGCCCTCAAGATGCAGCACAGGTGGCGTGCCTTGGTCCACCGCCACGAGCAACGCGAGATTGCTAGAGAGCGGCGCATGTAGAGGCGTTGCGAGAACAGCTTGCTGCAGCCCCGAGCAACTTAGTGCCTCGGCTGTGGCCGGTGCGATGGTGCACATGACGCATATCAACAAGATTCGAGCGAGCATGTCTCACGCTATCATGGGTAGTTGTGGGCGCGGTGTAGTGGACAGGTCGCGTGAATCGTTCTGGCAGCGATAATCGTTCGCGACAGCCATTCCCGCTGCGATAGGATGACGGGCATGGAGACAACCGCTCCGTTTATCGCGAAAGAGGCGCTCGACGAGTACGCGAGTCACGCTGAGGAGCCGGCCTCGCTCCAGGGACAGCCCGGTCGATTTCGCGGTGCGACCATCGTCGCCTGGCTTGTCTTTGCTGTCGCCATCGTGCCTAGCATCACGAGTGCACAGTCGGCAGCGCACTCGTTGGATTCACTCTTTATCTTGGCGTTTGCAGGCCCCTTCGCAGTCTTTGGCCTGATGGCTGGTATTGCGATGCTACGAACGGATCTCGTGATCCCAAGCATTCGAGATCGAAGTCGGTCGGAGTTGGCGGTGCGTTGCTATCTACGAACGATCGCACACCAAAACTGGACTCGCGCTGCGTCGATCGTCGCGCCCATCGCTGTTGGGGAAACTCTGAGTCGCCCCGCGAGTCTTGCGATGGAAATCAGAGCGGAGACGGTGGTATTTCGAATGCCACGAGACCTTCAGCGCTACTGGTCTCCCATTCTCGCCCATGGAGAAGGCTTCTACCGGCGTCTGTCCAAACTCAAAATTTGCGAGACGCACACCGAGGGCGCGCTTCATTTTCTACGAGTTGAGATGCGTGTGCGGCTTTACCCTGCGTGGGCCATGGTTGGCATTCGCCTTGGCCTGTGGCCAATGTTGCCGCTAATTCTACTAACGACACAGCGACACAGCATGGCCTTCGAGATTCCGGTGGTGAAGCACAAGAGCCAGTGGTGGGTTGCCGCGGCAGGCATTAGCGGATACGGCACGAATGCTTCGACACGTTCTCTGCCGCGAGCCCAGGCTGTCAACGCCGAGTGAGCGACGCCGGAAGAGCGACGCTCTTCTTTTTCGCCCCGACCGAGGAACGTTTCTACGCAACCACGCGGCCGATTTCAC